>Ga0194126_10000298_pt1 | contig 80652 bp, 57 predicted proteins | sample TA2KigC150mmetaG_FD_148641 | JGI IMG/M metagenome (GOLD analysis project Ga0194126, IMG submission 148641) | Freshwater microbial communities from Lake Tanganyika, Tanzania - TA2015035 Kigoma Deep Cast 150m | ecosystem: Environmental > Aquatic > Freshwater > Lake | place: Tanzania: Lake...
TCCATCCATCACCAGGATCCGGTATCGGAGGACGTGGGTTCCGTTGGGCGGGATGATGAACTCCCCGAGCTGCTGAGGGGCCCAGCAGAAGAACGGTTCGGTGGGGTGCAACCGCATCGGCTCCGGATGCCGCAGATTCGACGGGTGTCCCAACAGCGCAACGCCGGCAATACCACCTGCGGCGGAGCCGCCGATCCAACACCAGCGTCCCCTCGATTCGTTGCCCTGGATCCGATTCGTGATGCCTTCGGAGGTCAGGAACCGGCAGTTCGCACCACCCTCCCAGGCATCGAGTCCCCGGTAACCCAATCCGCCGTACCGATACTCGGGCAACACCAGCGGTCGATCCGTGACGTTCGTCTGCCGGACGGTGAGATCGATCTGATATGGCTGCCCGGGGGCCGTCGCGTTCACCCGGACGCTCCAGCCCTCCTGCAACACGGACTTCGGCTCCTGGGCGGTGAGATCCACATAGCGATGCAGCACCTCGATTTCGGCACCCTCTTCCGACTCCCGGGAGCCAAGCCACTGGATCATTTCCACCCGACCCTTCTTCTGGCCCATGTTCCAGAAATCCGGGGTCCGACCCTCGAACTCCGTCTTCGTCCAGGACGTCCAGAGACCATGGTGATGTAGATGGTTTTTCGGATAGTCGCCCGACACCACGACGCCTACCGGAGTCACGAGGGGATGAAGATAACCGGCCCGGCGGTATTCCTCAGGGACCCAGGACGGGAGGAGGCCGTGACCTCCCCTATAGGTGACGACGGGTTTGGATCGCAGACGAAACGTCACCGCGTCCTCCCCACATTCAAGTCTCACCGGTTGGGTTTGCCCCTGGTCGGCCCCCTTTACGGTGCCCCCATCTGCGGAGGCGAGGTAGAGGAGCGTCCACGCGATCCGCCGCGAGAGAGGGCCAAGGACACGACGAACGGAGGCATTGGGATTCATGGGATGTCCTCCGGGTATAGACGACCGACGCCACCCAGACCACCGCGTTCATGGCCCCGGTTGTTGGGCGATGTGTCAGTGCGCTCCGAACTGGATCTCCGCAAGGCGACGATACCGCCCGTCGGGATGCGCCATGAGTTCATCGTGGTTCCCGGACTCCATCACCCTGCCCTCCTCGACCACGAAGATCCGGTCCACCTTGCGGATCGTCGATAATCGGTGCGCGATGATGAAGGCGGTCCGACCCTGAAGCAGTTCCTCCAAGGCTCGCTGCAGAAGCTGTTCGTTCTCGGCGTCCAAGGCACTCGTGGCCTCGTCGAGAATGAGGATCGAAGGGTCCTTGAGCAGGGCACGGGCAATGGCCAGACGCTGTCGCTGTCCACCGGAGAGCTGGATTCCGCGTTCGCCAACGAGCGTCTGGTATCCCTCGGGCAGTTTCTCGATAAACCCTGAACACAGAGCGCGTCGAGCCGCCTCTCGGATTTCTTCCACCGTTGCCGTAGGACGACCATAACGGATGTTCTCCTCGATGGTTCCTGCGAAGAGAAGGACCTCCTGGGGCACCAGGGCGAACTGATCCCGCAGCCGCTCCAGTTCGAGATCCTGGGCGGGTCGACCATCGAGGAGGAGCCGACCCTTCTGGGGTTCATAGAATCGGAGCAACAACGAGACGAGGGTCGATTTGCCGGAGCCGCTGGGTCCGACCAACGCAACCTTTTCCCCCGGGGCGACGCTGAGGTGGAGACCTCGGAGGACCTCGATCTCGGGCCGCGACGGGTAATGGAACCCGACGTCCTGGAACTCCACCGCCCCCGACAACCGATCCCTCGGTCCCTGTCGCCGGGGTTGGGTGGCATCAACCTCCCGCCCGCCGGCGAGGATTTCCCGGACGCGTTCCGTCGCGCCGAGCGTCTTCTGCACCTGGGAGTACACCTCGGTGAACGACGCGACCGATCCACCCACGAAGGTCGTGTAGAGGATGAAGCGGGTCAGATCGCCATAGGTGATGGAGCCGGACTCCATCAATCGGGCGCCATACCAGAAGACGAGGACAATGGAGCCAAAGACCCCGAAGATGATGAAGGAGACCAGCGACGCACGATACATCGCGGTCTTGAGGACGAGATCCAGGAAGCCGTAGATCTGCAGCGCGTACCGGTCGAGCTCGAGTCGTTCGTTTCCGAAGGCCTTCACCGTCGCGATGCCCTGCAACGCCTCGTGGACGACCGAACCTCCTGCCGCGAGGCGGTCCTGTGCATCCCGGGACCGCTTGCGGATCCGGCGTCCGAAGAGGACCGCAGCCAGCATGAGGACCGGAAAGGTGGAGATCATCACCCCGCCGAGCCGCCACGAGGTGACGGCAATGAGGATCACGCCACCCACCAGAAGCGTCGTCTGCCGGAGGAACTGCGGAATCGTCGTGGTGAAGGTCTCTTCGATCACCGACAGATCCGCCGCGAGGCGGCTCGAGAGTTCGCCGACGCGGCGATCCCCAAAGAATCCTATCGGGAACCCGATGAGGCGTCCAAAGGTGTCGATGCGGAGATCCGCGAGCGCACGTTGACCCGACTGATGGAATCCCATCGAGGAGAAGAACGAGAAGAAAGCCTGCGTCGCGAGGCAGACGACGAGGATCAGGGCGGTGCCATCGATCCCGGACGCCCAGGCGGTTGGAGTACCCGACCTGCTACCGGCCATGGCGGCATCAAGGAGTTTTCCCGTCAGGAATGGGAAGGCGAGGCCGAGGGATGTCGAGACCAGCAGGCAACCTGCCGCCACGGCGAGGCGGCCTCTGTAAGGTCCGAGATAGCCGAACAACACGGCGGCCTGATGGAAGGATTCCGAATTGAATCGGCTCCGTGCTGGGGTACCGGCGGACCCGGATTGAGGGGACTGTTCGGACGACACGCCCAAGGATCCCACGCCATGCCGAAGTCTCAAACCCCATCTGGCCACCATGGCCTTGGTCCTATCGGGTTTCAGGCGGGGTCTCGGCCGGGGTTGAAACTTCCCATTCCCCACGGCCACCCTCCTGGGCCATGCGTCACGAGCCCATCGACCCCTCGCTGTTCATCCACAATCGGGAGCGCCTCGCTCGTCTGCTGCTCCCGAACTCCCTTGCGATCGTCAACGCCAACGACCTGGTCCCGACGAATGCCGATGGCCTCCATCGCCCGGTACCCAACTCGGATCTTTTCTATCTCACCGGGGTAGAACAGGAGGAGAGCATCCTACTGCTCTATCCGGAGGCGGACGACGAGCGGATGCGGGAGATCCTGTTCCTTCGGGAGACGAACGACCACATCGCCACCTGGGAGGGCCATAAGCTGACCAAGGAGGAGGCGCGGCAGGTCACTGGCGTCCGACGCGTCGAGTGGTTGTCGAGCTTCCCGGCACTCTTCCATCGCCTGATGTGCGAGGCCGAGCATGTCTACCTCAACTCCAATGAGCACAAGCGTGCGGACATCGTTGTTCAGACCCGCGATGCCCGGTTCGTCGATTCGGTAAAACAGCAATTCCCGCTGCACACCTACCATCGCCTCGCGCGGGTGATGCATCGCCTGCGCATCCTGAAGTCGCCGGCCGAGGTCGATCTGCTTCGGAAGGCGTGTCAGATCACCAAGGCGGGTTTCCAGAGGGTCGCGCGGTTCGTGAAACCCGGGGTCAATGAATGCGAGGTCGAGGCGGAATTCTCGCATGAGTTCATTCGTCGTCGCGCCACCTTCGCGTATCCACCGATCATCGCCTCCGGGGCCAACGCCTGCGTCCTCCACTACCTCGACAACCAGGAGATGTGCCGCGACGGCGACCTCCTCCTGCTCGACGTGGGCGCCAGCTACGCCAACTACAATGCCGACATGACCCGAACCATTCCGGTCTCCGGTCGATTCACGCGGCGGCAGCGACAGGTCTATCAGGCGGTCCTCCGGGTGCTGAAGGCCCAGATTCGCGGTCTGACCCCGGGCAAGAAGCCTCAGCAGTGGCAGGAGGAGTCCGAGGAATTGATGGCCCGGGAGTGTGTCGATCTCGGGCTGCTCAAGCCCAAAGACCTTAAGGTGAAGGTCGAGGATCGGATGGTCCTTCCGGTGAAGCGATTCTACATGCACGGCTGCGGGCATCCTCTGGGTCTCGATGTGCATGACGTCGGGTTCACCACCGAACCGTTTGCCCCGGGATGGGTCATGACCGTCGAGCCGGCGATGTACCTGAAGGACGAGGGTTTCGGTGTGCGCCTGGAAAACGACATCCTCATCACCGAGACAGGGTTCGAGGATCTCATGGGAGCCATTCCGCTCGAGGTCGACGAGATCGAGTCCCTCATGGCCAGTCGTCGTTGATGCTCTTGGCAATTCCCTTCACAACCTCTCCCTTCCCCGCGTGTCACGACTCTCCCAATTCGTCGCGATCCAGGCCACCTTCCGGATCCATCCCGGGCGCCGCGAGATCGTGGACCGTCTGCTCGGTGAACTCGACCGACGCGCTTCGGACGAACCCTTGGTCCTGTTCCATGAGGCCTCTTTTCAATCCGACGACCTGGCGCTGCGCATCGGGTTTCCCTCGGCGGTTTCGCTCCTCGACCATCTCGCCTGCACATCGGATGGCTTCGAGCGCCTCCTCTCGGAGACCGACCTGATCCGGATGGAGGTTCATGGTCCGGAGGCGGAATTGTCCCAGCTCCGGGGACCTCTCGGCGTGTTCCAGCCGGACTGGTTTGTGCTGGCGGCGCCCAGATCCTAGTCGGGCCCACCCTGCCCCGTGCTATTCCCACCCACCCGCGGATCATCGCGCTGGCCTAGACCGCCAAGGGTGACCCAGTCAGCTTCTCGTAGGCCTCCAGGTACTTGTTCCGCGTCTTCTCCACCACGTCTTGAGGCAAGGCGGGTGCCGGAGGCGTCTTGTCCCAGTCGAGAGTCTCGAGGTAGTCGCGAACAAACTGCTTGTCGTAGCTGGGCTGACCCCGTCCCGGTTGGTACTGGTCTGCGGGCCAGAAGCGGGAGGAGTCGGGTGTCAGGGCCTCGTCGATCAACAGCAGACCCGAGTCGTCGATCCCGAACTCGAACTTTGTGTCGGCGATGAGGATGCCACGTTCCCTCGCGTGGCGTCGCGCCTCCGCGTAGAGACGCAGGCTCAGGTCTCGGACCTTTGCCGCCACCTCGCTGCCGACGATGTCGATAGCCTGGGCGTACGAGATGTTCTCGTCGTGGCCGGTCTCGGCCTTGGTCGCGGGCGTGAAGATCGGTTCAGGGAGTTCGCTGCACTCCTTCAGTCCAGACGGCAACGGGATCCCGCAGACGGTCTGGCTGGACCGGTATTCCTTCCAACCGGATCCGGCGAGGTAGCCTCGGACGACGCACTCGATGGCGAGCGGTTTGGCCTTCTGCACGATCATGCTGCGACCGCGCACCTGGGAGGCGTGGGGCTGGAGCTCCGGGGGCAGCGGATCGTGGGCGCGACCGATGCGATGGTTGCGGAGCCAAGGAGCGCTGAAGTCGAACCAGAAGTGCGAGATCTGGGTAAGGACCTGTCCCTTCTGGGGGATGCCGTTGGGCATCACACAGTCAAAGGCGGAGATCCGGTCGGTGGCGACGAAGAGGAGACGATCCCCGAGATCGAAGACCTCCCGGACTTTCCCGGATTTCACCTTCGGGATTCCGGGGAGATCGAGCGTCAAGAGCGGTGCATCCATGCGGGACAGGGTTGGATGAGGGTGCCGACGGGTCGAACCAAAAAGTCTGCCGGGCCCGGGCGACCGTCGATAGGCTCTCGGCTCAGGACTTCGTGCGCTCCGACTTGATGCCCGAGGCGAGGAGGGTCTCGAAGTGGGGTGGCGCTTCTTCGCGGGCGACAACGGTGATCTCGATCCGTCGGAAGCCGGCCTTCTCCATCCAGTCCTGGAGATCGGCCTCGGCGAATCCGTGCCATCGATCCCCGTACAGTTCCCTCGCCCGTTCGAATCGATGCTTCACGAGATCGAGGATCATGACCTGACCCCCGGGCTTGAGAATGCGGTAGGCGCTCTGGATGGCACGGGCGGGGGATTCGGCGTGGTGGAGCGCCTGGCTCAGGATCACGAGATCAACCGTGTCCGCCTCGATCGGCGGATCCTCGAGATTGCCCTGTCGGAACTCGAGGTTGGTCATCCCGTTCTTCTTCGCCCTGGCCGCGCCGTACTCGACCATCTTCTCGGAGTTGTCGACGGCGATGACCTTCCGGCAGCGCAGCGCCAGCAGTTCCGACAGGAGCCCTTCGCCCGAACCCAGGTCGGCAACCTCGAGCGGCGGCAGGATCCGCAACAGCATGTGGCCAAAAGCCTGCCACGATCGTCCGGGCCCGTAGCTGCGGTCGAACCGACCCGCGACCTCATTGAAATACTTCTCCGCCTGTTCGGAACGCCGGGCGATGACACGCCGGAGGTTGATGACATCGGCTGACCGCTCCGGGAGTTCCTGGGCTCCTCGGACACCCACCTGCACGAGTTCCCGATCCTCCTGGGATCTGGGTGCGATGCGATAGAACGTACGCTTTCCCTCCCGTCGGGCCGTGACGAAGCCGGATTCGTGGAGGAGGCCGAGGTGGGTGGAGATGCGGGACTGCCCAAGGCGTGTGATCTCCTGAAGCTCGTTGACGGAAAGCTCCTCGTGCTCGAGGAGGGAGAGGAGACGGAGACGGGTTGGATCCGCCAGAGCCCGCAACGCCTTTAAGGTATCGCTCACCCCGGCAGGCTGGCCCACGCAGGTTGATTCCGTCGAGCCCCGGCTGCCTGGGGTTTGGTGGGCCCAACAGGATTCGAACCTGTAACCAAGGGATTATGAGTCCCCTGCTCTAACCGTTGAGCTATGGGCCCCGAGGGGTGCCGATCCGACTCCGGATACAACTGGGAATCGATCAGGCTCGGAGAGCATGAACAGAGCACTGGCCGGAGCAACGCGGATGTTCGCCGTGGGCCCGCTTCATGCCGCTCTCCTCGGATCCTCACCCCTCTGGTGCTCCCCACTCGCAGGGATGGCCTTTTCCTCTTGCGGTGAATCCATCGCGTTTCGAGGCTGGGTCCCTCAGATCGTTTCGATGTCAGGAGGCCTCTCAACCCATCTGCGCCGGATTCCCGCTGGAGTCCTGCAGTGGCTTGGCCCTGCCTTCATCGTCTTCTGGTGGGTCCGGGACCTCTCCTTCCAGTGGGCCGGCAATCCCGAATTCCAACATGGCTGGCTTGTCGCGGCTCTCACCGGATTCCTGATCTGGGACCGGCTCGAATCCGCACCGGTCGACGACTCACCGTCGACCTCCTACTGGCCTCTCGGCCTGGGCATCCTGGGTTTTCCCCTCGTCACGGTGGCCGAGCTCTATCGGATCGGCGTCGCTCGATCCCCCGCCCAGTGCATGTGCCTGAGCCTCGGATGCGCCCTGTTCCTCGTGGGCAACATCCTGTTGCTCCGCGGACCCAGGACGCTCCGCCACTTCGCCTTTCCCTTCCTGTTCTTCTTCCTCGCGGTACCGATCCCCAAGATCCTCTGGAACCCCATCGTCTTCACCCTTCAGTCTTGGGTCTCCATCCTCGATGTTGAACTGCTCAACCTCACTGGAATCCCGGCCGCACGTCAGGCCCATGTGATTCTCCTCCCGAACGGCCAGGTTGGCGTGGATGAGGCCTGCAGCGGAATCCGAAGCCTCCAGTCGAGCCTTATGGCCGCCCTGTTCATCACCGACCTGATCCTCCATCGCCTCTCGGCCAAGATCGCGTTTTTCTTCCTCGGTATCGCCCTTGCCGTTATCGGTAATCTAATTCGCTCTTACACCCTTTCAGTGCTCGCCTATCGTCACGGTATCGATATCGTTGATAAATGGCATGACACCGCGGGATGGAGCATCCTTGGTTTCACCAGTGCCGGGGTCATTCTTTTGGCCTGGTTCATCAACCGCCTGGAAAACGCACGCGCCGCTGAGTCCGGCGCGCAATCCTAAGATGCGAGTTCCTGACCAAAAGGAGGTTGTGGATCGGCTCGAAATCCTGGACCAGGAGAACCTCTGGTTCGTCGCGCACGTCAGACCGAGGTGTGAAAAGAAACTTCAGGACTTCTGTCATCGGGAAGGGTATTCGACAACGTTACCGGTTTTCAAATCGGTCAAAAAATACCGTCGAAAGAAGGTCGACTTTCTGAAGCCCCTGTTTCCCGGATACCTGTTTGTTCACGTTGACCGGTTCTCTGCCTCGAAAATCCGTCAGAACCAGTATCTGGCGAACCTTCTGGAACCCCCGGATCAGTTCGAATTCGCCTCCCAGCTCCAACAGATCCTGGCGGCCTTGTCCTTGGATTCGGAGGTGCGGCTATGTCCCAACATCGTCGAGGGACAGCGGGTCCGGATCAAACTGGGTCCACTCCGAGGCGTCGAAGGTGTGGTGATCCAGAGGCAGGGAGCCTTGGAAATCCAACTCCGTCTGGACTTCATCGGGCAGGCCGCCGCACTGCGCGTGGATGCAGATCAGGTCGAGCCTGTCTGAGTGTGCCCCAAGGCGGAGCTGCTGGGAGCCTAGGCCGGTCCGCCACCCCCACAGTCGGCGGATCCACAGCCTTCCTCGGTTGATCCTCCTAGGCCCCGCTTGGCCCAGACGAGAACGAGACTGAGATCCGCGGGTGACACTCCAGAGATTCTAGACGCCTGTCCAAAGGTCCTGGGACGGATCTGACCCAGCTTCTGACGGGCCTCGTTCCGAAGTCCAGGAACCCGCCCAAAATCGAATCCCTCCGGAATCTCGCGTTCCTCCATCGTTCGGAAACGCTCAACCTCGGCGACCTGCCGTTGGATGTAGCCTGCGTACTTCACAGAGAACTCGACCTGCGCGATCACCTCATCGGAAAGGTCCGTGCGGGCACCCTGAAGGTCGCGATAGGCGACCTCCGGTCGGCGGAGCAGTTCCTCCAAAGTGTCTTGCCCCCAACGTGTTGTGGAGATCCTTGCGAGTTCGTTGCGGATGGACGCCTCCTTTTCGACCACCCGGGCATGATGGGCTTCCGACAGGAGCCCCACCTCACGTCCCAACCCTGACAACCGCAGGTCGGCGTTGTCCTGTCGGAGCAGGAGCCGGTATTCCGCTCGGGAAGTGAACATCCGATAGGGTTCCGTGGTGCCTTTCGTCACAAGGTCATCGATCAAGACCCCGATGTAGGCCTGATCCCGGCCTAGGACGAGTGGCGACCTTCCCTGAACCCGCCGTGCCGCATTGATCCCCGCGATCAGGCCCTGTGCCGCAGCCTCCTCATAGCCAGAGGTTCCGTTGATCTGACCGGCAAGGAACAGGTTCCGACACACCTTGGTCTCAAGACTGGAGGCCAACTGCGTGGGATAGCTGAAGTCGTATTCCACGGCATAGGCGGGACGGAGGATCCCCGCGGATTCACACCCCACGATGGTTCGGACCATCTCGATCTGAACCTCGAAGGGCAGGCAGGTGGAGAATCCGTTGACGTAGATCTCGTCGGTGGCGACTCCCTCCGGCTCGAGGAATAGCTGGTGCTGGGGTTTGTCGGCAAAGCGGACAAACTTGTCCTCGATACTCGGACAGTACCGGGGACCTATGCCCTCGATGACCCCGGAGTACATGGGAGATTTGTGGAGATTCTTGAGGATGATCTCCCGGGTCTTTTCCGTCGTGGTGGTGATCCAGCACGACAGCTGGCCGCCGATTCTATCGAGGATGGAGCCCGGAGGGTAGATCGAGGTCTGGTCGGCACGCTGATCCATCGGCCGCCCGTGTTCCACGTGGAACAACGGATCGTTCCAGACGTCCTCCTTCCAATAGGAGAACCAGGACGGTGGATCCTCACCCGGTTGGACTTCACATCGGCTAAAATCCAGAGACCGTTTGACCAGGCGCGGTGGGGTGCCGGTCTTGAGTCGACCCAATTCAAGGCCTGCCTCCTTGAGCGATCCCGAGAGGCCCATCGAAGCGGCTTCGCCGGCTCGGCCACCGCTCTGCTGGTTGGATCCGACGTGCATCAGGCCCCGGAGAAAGGTCCCCGTGGTGACAACCACCACCTCCGCCCGAAATCGAACCTCCAGCGCCGTGTCGACCCCAACAACCCGATCCCCTTCCCGGACCAAGGCGACAGTCTGGGCCTGTCGGCAGTCGAGGTTCGATTGCCGTTCACAGATCCACTTCATCCGGAACTGGTAGGCCTTCTTATCACACTGCGCCCGAGGTGCGCGCACTGAAGCGCCTTTGCGCATGTTCAGCATCCGGAACTGGATTCCGGTCAGATCCGTGGTCTTCCCCATCTCCCCGCCCAGAGCATCGATCTCCCGGACCAGATGTCCCTTGGCCAGTCCACCGATCGCCGGGTTGCACGACATCTGACCGATCGTGTCCAGATTTGTGGTCAACAACAGGGTCTGACACCCCATTCGGGCCGAGGCCAAGGCGGCCTCCACACCGGCATGCCCCGCGCCAACGACGATGACGTCGTATCGCTTCGGATACTCGAACATGCCGTCAGGTTAGACCCAAACCCGGGTTGTGTTCCACGTGGAACACAAGACCGGCTTCTCTCGGCCTTACTCCCCCCGCCACAACCTGACGCCCAACACTCCCGCTACTCCCGCGACACCGATCAGGATGCTTCCGAGAATCAGTACCTTTCCGATTTCACGGGTACCCACGCTGAGGAGGAGTCCGGCCGTAGCCACCAGCACGACGTCCAAACCGAACAGGACCGCCGGGATCCAACCCGGGGTGGGTGGCATTCGGGTCACCTTAACAGCCGGAGTCGGGTCCTGGACACGCACCTCAACCGCGGGTTCAGTCGTCGGTCTTTCGGGTGTCCTGAGGAACAATCGAACCGCCCCTTCGGGGCCCTCATGGGTCTTCCCAGGAGTCGGCGAAGGCTCCATCAACGTTTCCAAACTCTTGCCTAGACCGGTTCGCCTCATGTTGAGGACGAGGCTGACAAACCGACCCTGCAGGAACAATCCAGAGTTATCCACCGTCTGTTCGCCCACACTGGATTCTAGGCTGGTTTCAATCGCCCTAGGTACCCACCCTTCAACTCCCACTGCGTTATTCCATGGCGACCCCTCCGTTCCCAGAGGCTCCGATCGAAATCATTGATTCCCACACCGGCGGTGAGCCCACCCGGCTTGTCCTTTCAGGCGGCCCCCCTTTGGGTCCGGGTTCCTGTCAGGAACGTCTCGCCGAATTCCGGAACCGCTTCGACCCCTACAGATCCGCCATCGTCAATGAGCCGCGGGGTTCCGATGTTCTCGTAGGGGCTTTGCTCGTCCCGCCCACGCTTCCGGAAACCCTCGGAGGGGTCCTCTTCTTCAACAATGTCGGATATCTGGGAATGTGTGGCCACGGCACCATCGGGGTGATTGCGAGTCTTCATCACCTCGGTCGGATCGCCCCCGGTGTCCATCGTCTCGAGACTCCGGTCGGTCTCGTCTCCTTGCTTCTCCATGACGATGGTCGGGTCTCCCTCGACAATGTGCCGAGCTACCGGACGGCCCATCGGGTTTCGATCCAGATTCCTGGGTTTTCTTCTCCCGTGGTCGGCGACGTCGCCTGGGGTGGCAATTGGTTCTTTCTCGTTCGGGAACCCCACCTGGACCTGTCCCTTGACCGGATCGACTCCCTCACGGAAGTGGCCTGGGCAATTCGGAACCACCTCAACCGCAATGGATTTCCTGAGATCGACCATATTGAGCTGTTCTCGGACGGGTCTCCTGGGGCGAATTCGAGGAACTTCGTCCTGTGTCCTGGCAATGCCTACGACCGTTCCCCCTGCGGCACGGGCACCAGCGCTAAGCTGGCTTGTCTTGCCACCGACGGTGTCCTGGAGGAGGGGGCCCTCTGGGTCCAGGAAAGCATTGTTGGCTCCCGGTTCACCGGGTCGTATCGATGGATCGATCGATCCAAGGGCGTGATCCTCCCGACTCTGTCTGGATCGGCCTTCGTCACGGCTCGCTCCTCCCTCCTGCTCCATCCTGCGGACCCCTTTGTCTGGGGCATCCGACATTGATGCCATCGCTGTGCGGCACCGATCTAACCAACCCAAGTGCCTCAAGCCTCCCTCACCGCTTGGCCTGGAGCGCCAGGGCACAGGCGAGTCGACGGGCACTCTCCGGCGCCAAGTGGAGCCCATCCGAATACCGAATAGGCTCAGCCCATTCGAGGCTTTGACGATAAAGGTCGATCGTCGGAAGTCCTAGGTCTTTGACCAACAGATCCACATCATCCTGCCCCTTCGGATCGACCGGATTCTCCCGACCCACAGGAAGCCGGATCATGACGACCTTGGTCCCTCGCGCCTCCAATTCGTGGACCGCCCGGATCAATTCCTCAGGGCGAGGAACCGTTTTTAAGACTCCGCTAGGGTTAACCGGGCCTTTGGCTTCGGTTACTTGGCCCCCTTCCTGATGCTGATGGGATTTCAACCATCCATACAGGACCGTTGTGGGCCGGCTGTCCGCTTTCGTTAACGTTACTTCACTGTGCAAACGTCGATCCATGCCTTGGGACAGGGCGAGCAGCTGGTGATCATTGGCCCGGACGGGGTTCCACAGTCGATGGGCTTCGAGGAGGACCAGATCGGGTGTCTTGGGCTGGCCGAGGGTCAGTTGGAGGCCGGTGATTGGACTGGCACCGTCGAGACTAAGATTAACGATATTCTCAAGGCCTGAACCTTTGAAATAGCTAGGGAGAAGCCGTCCGGCAATGGAAGTCCCCACGATCAGGCACTTGGGTTTCGGGCCTTCGAGGAACCGTTCGATCCTCATCCGGTTCGCCGTGTAGTTGGTTTCGGCGAGCTCCGGCTTCGGCAACTGGATTCGGACAACACTCCAGAGGCCACACAAGACCGCGGCCACGATCAGGATCCTGAGCGATTGGGATGCGGACTGCATGAGTTCAGAATTGGAAGTAGATGAACTCTCCCGGAGGTCCGGAGTTGGTGAGGATCAGGAAGAGCATGGAACCGTGGAGGACGACCGTGACCCGATCCGAGGTCTGCCGAGACCACGTCCGACGCCAGGGTTCGATGGCTCCCCAGAGGTGCCAGAGGACGACGGGGAGGGAGAAGCAGGCGATCACATACAGGGCCTGGACCTGGGGAGGACCGCCTTGGGTTGCGAGGGTACGAAGGTAAAGAACCGCTTGGCCAAATTCAGGGAGCTGGAAGAGGAGCCACAGAAAGGTCACGGCGGTGAAGCAGAGGAATGCCTGAAGGATCGACAGGAGGGACCAAGGCCTCGAATCCGAGACTCGGTGACGCCCGGTCAGCCGTTCCAAGGCCAGCAGAACGCCATGGGCCGTTCCCCAGACGGCATAGCTCCACGCGGCCCCATGCCAGAGTCCACCCAGGAACATCACAAGGAACAGGTTCTGATAGGTCCTCCATTCACCGCTCCGGTTGCCTCCCAGAGGGATGTACAGATACTCGCGGAGCCAGGACGACAGGGTCATGTGCCACCGCCTCCAGAACTCGGTGATGCTGCGGCTGAGATACGGGTGGTTGAAGTTCGCGGGCAGTTCGTACCCGAACAACCGGGCCAATCCGATGGCGATGAGCGAATACCCGGCGAAGTCGGCTAGGAGCTGGAACGAGAAGGCGTAGACGAGCGCGGCCAGATTGATGCTGGGGAGGTCGAGGAATTCCGGGTATCGGATGGCCGCCGTCACCTCCTTCAGATTGTCCGCCACTACCATCTTGAGGAAGAAGCCCAGGATGAGGGTCTTCACGGAGGCATCCCAAGGGATCTGGGTCAGGCGCTTGGGGCCGATCTGGTGGAAGAATTCGCCGGCCTTCACGATCGGACCCGCCACCAGCTGCGGGAAGAACGCCTTGAAGAAGGTGACGTTGCCGTAGTGGCGTCCCACTCGGCCGCCACCATCCTCCCCGGGAAGTCCTGGGATGCCCTTCGATCCGGCATGCCACGCATCGACGACGAGACTGATCCCTTGGAAGGTGAAGAAGGAAATGCCGACGGGCAGGGGAATGCTGCTGAGCCAGGGTCCGATCAGGCTCCAGAGCGCCTCGGGCAGGACCAGTCTTCCTATGAGCGCCGCATACTTGAAGAATCCAAGGGTTCCCAGGTTGAAGACCAGGGCCCAGAGAAGCACCTGCCTTCGTTGCCGATCCGTCTGCCCAGATCTGAACAGGGCCCACGAGGCGGCACTGTTGACCCAACAGGCGATGGCCAGCAGCGGAATGAGGCGGGGATGGCTCCAACCGTAGAAGATGAAGCTGCTGAGCGTCAGCACCCCGACCTGCCAGCCCTGGCTTCGACCCAGGTAGTGCAGGGCGAACACCACCGGCAGAAAGAGGGCGAACGGCCAGCTGACGAAGGACATGGTGAATCGAAGGTGGCCTAGCTAAAAGGCAGGCGGTGTGGCGAACAAGCCGTTTCGGGGCAGGGGAGCGTTGCCTCAGTTCCGCCGACTATCGGATTGAGTGGGTCGCCGACATCGGGACACTCGTGACGGCGTTCCGCGCCTATCTCGAATGTGCGGCATCTGCGGCATCTGGAACTTTGGCTCGGACGAACCGGTGGATCGGGACGTCGTCGCCGCCATGACCCGACGGATCCTTCACCGGGGTCCGGATGAGGAGGGGGTCCATGTCGAAGGCCCTCTCGGACTCGGATTCCGGCGACTGAGTATCGTCGATCTCGCCCACAGCCATCAGCCGATGTCGAACGCCGACCGTTCGGCGTGGATCACGTTCAACGGTGAGATCTACAACTTCCGGGAGCTAAGGCAGGGACTCGAAACCCTATTCGCGTTCCACACCTCGGGCGATACCGAGACGCTGCTGCATCTTCTCGAGTGGAAGGGATCGGCGGCCCTCTCGGATCTGGTTGGGATGTTTGCGTTCGCTTTCTGGGATGCGACCCAACGCTCGCTGCTCCTCGCGGTCGATCGTTTCGGAAAGAAACCTCTCTACTACTCGATCCATGGGGGACGCGTGATCTTCGGATCGGAGCTGAAGGTCTTCCGGGATGTCCCTGGACTTGATCTCGATCTGGACCCCGAGGCTCTCGACGAGTTCCTGTGCTCGGGATTCGTCAACGCACCCCGGTCGATCTTCCGGACCATCCGTAAGGTTCCCCCGGGTCACTTCCTCAAGGTCGATTCCTCGGGGCGTGTCGAACTCCATTGCTATTGGCAGCCCTCGTTCGGGTCGCCGGATTCCTTCCGGGACGACCCTCCTGAAATCCTCGCCTCAGGGCTCAGACTCCTTCTTGAGGAGGCGGTCGGGTGTCGTCTGATGAGCGAGGTCCCCCTGGGCGCCTTCCTCAGCGGTGGTCTGGATAGCAGTGCAGTTGTGGCCCTGATGGCGCGTCGCCTGTCCCATCGGGTCCAGACGTTCTCGATCGGGTTCGAGGACGACCCGAATGACGAGAGCCAGTTTTCGGCACTGATGGCCCGCCACTGCGGAACACTCCACACCCATGAGGTGTTGTCGCCTCGCCAATTGATGGACTGGGTGCCGGGGCTCATCGAGCACATGGATGAACCTTTCGCTGACGATTCGATCATCCCGACCTGGTTCGTCTCCAAGGTGGCGCGACAGGCCGTGACGGTCTGTCTGAGCGGGGACGGTGGCGACGAGATCTTCGGAGGGTACACCTGGTATCGTCGAGCCTGGCGTCAGGACCGGCTGCGTCGAAGCGTGCCCTCTCCGTTGAGATCCGTGGTGGCACCGGTCGGCCGGATTCTGCCGCGGAAGTACGGTGACTACATAGCCCGGATCCATCAGGACCCCGCCATCTGGCGAATCTCGAGTCCCTATTTCCCAACACCGTTGAGGCATGCGCTGTACCGGCCCGAGTTCTCAAGACACCTCGGTGGTTTCGATGCCGACCGGGATCGATACGGGACAATCCCGGACGCCGGGTCTCTTCCTCTGCTCTCCCGGCTTCAGTCGCTCGACATCTCGGGCTACCTGCCCGGTGGTATCCTGGTGAAGGTCGACCGCCTCTCGATGAAGGAGTCGCTCGAGGTGCGATGTCCGCTCCTCGATCATCGGATTTTCGAGTACATGTCCCGGATTTCCCCTGATGTGAAACTTAACGCCTCAGGTTCCAAGTGGCTGTTCCAACAGGCGCACCAGGATGTGCTGCCTCCCGACATCCTCCGCCGCCGGAAACGAGGCTTTGATGTCCCTCTGCTGCGCTGGTTGTCCGGTCCTCTGACCCCGCTTCTTGAGGACCTCCGTTCCGCCCCTTCGCTTGTCCTGCATCGCTGGCTGGAGCCGTCGGTCGTCACCCGCATCCTTTCTTCGAAACGTCCCACCGACCTCTCCCAGGCCAGCCGCATGTGGAGCCTGGTCTGTCTGGAGCTGTGGGCCCGATCCTGGTTCGCGTCAACCCGTCCATGAAGCTGGCTCGGATCCTTGTGTTCATCGACAGCCTTGCGGCAGGCGGCGCTGAGCGCCAGACAGTCGAGCTCGTGACGCGTCTGGATCGTTCACGGTTTCTTCCTCGGGTGGTTGCGTTGCATGGGCCTCGGATGAACCAGAGCCGCCATTTTGTTCAACGGCTTCTCGACTCAGGGATCGAGGTGGTTGAACTCGATCGACGTTGGTCGGCCTCGGAGATTCCCTCCTCGGTGCTGGGCATGCTCCGCTGCCTCCGGTCCTTCGGTCCGGACCTCGTCCACTCGGTCAGCCATCATTGCAACCACCTCACTCGGTTTGCTCGGCTCCTCCTTCCCGGACGATTCCGGCTACTGACCGCCATCCGCACCGCATACGATTCCCGACAGCTCCGGAACGAACGTCTGGAGCAGCGGCTGTCGTCCTTCATCGTCTGCAACAGCCCGGACATGGAGATCCGCCTCCGCGATGAGGCTGGTATCGGTGAGTCCAGACTACGCTACATCCCGAACGGATTGGACACGTCTCTCTTCGCTTCCAATCCGGATCCGGGTCTCAGGTCCTGTCTGGCGCCAGACGCCGAACGGGTCGGTGTGATGCTGGCCCGCATCACACTGCAAAAGTCCCCGGACCTACTCGCTCGGGCTCTGGCCCGCCTCAGCCAGGAAGGATCCCTGAATCCAAGGCATCAGATCTGGATCGTCGGTGAGCCGGAATGTTCCGTCGTCCATGGTCGCCTTGATGCTGCGATCCGAGGCTCTGGACTTGAGGGTCAGGTCCGGGTCTTTCCTCAGACAACGGACCCAGCGGCCTTCCTGCATGCGTCTGATTTCACGGTACTGGCCTCGTTGTGGGAAGGGACCCCCAACGCCGCCTTGGAATCCCTAGCCGCCGGAAAGCCGGTCCTGATCTCTGACAAGGCGAATGCCTCGGGATTGATCCGGGAATCGTTGGAGGGGTGGTCCGTTGCGACGGGTGACGAGGCGGCCTTGGCCGGAAGACTCCGGTCTGTACTCTCCTTGTCTCGTGCCGATCTCGAGTCCATGGCGTCGGCCTGCAGATCCCGGGCCTCGGAGTTCGACATGTCCCTGATGATCCGCCGCTATGAGGAGCTCTATTCCAGGCTCCTCGGCGAATCGTGACCTGGGCCTGTCTCAGAGCAGACGCTGCTGGCGCTGCTCCATGGCGATCTCCAACCCCAGCCCATTGGTGCGTCCTCGTCGCCGCTCGATGATGTGTTTGTCGACGGCGGGATCGTATTTCACCGGATATTCTCCGTTGTAGCAGGCCAGACAGAACTCGTTCTTGGGCCTGCCGGTCGCCCGCACCATTCCGTCGAGGGACAGATAGCCGAGGGTGTCGGCGTTCAGGAATTTGCGGATCTCCTCCAGCGAGTGGTTCGCCGCCATAAGCTTGTTTCGCTCCGGAAAATCGATCCCGTAGACGCAGGGGTGCATGTGGGGCGGGCAGCTGACCCTGAAGTGGACCTCCTTGGCCCCAGCCTCCTTGAGGCTCGTCACGCGTGCCTTGCTCGTGGTTCCACGGACGATCGAGTCATCAATGATCACAACGCGTTTTCCGCGGACCAGGTCGGCGATCAGGTTCAATTTCACCCGGACGGCGAAGTCCCGGACAAACTGGGAGGGTTGGAGGAAGCTGCGTCCTACATAATGGTTTCGGACGAACGCCATCTCGAACGGGATTCCGCTCTCCAGCGAATACCCTAGGGCAGCACAGACGCCACTGTCCGGGACAGGGATGACAATGTCGGCGTCCACCCCATTCTCACGGGCCAGCTCGCGTCCCATCTCCACACGGGTCTTGTAGACACTGCGTCCGGCTATCGAGGAATCGGGACGGGCAAAATAGACGTACTCGAAGACGCAGAAGGCGCTGCGCTTCGTCTCCGGAAACGCCTGCAGACTCCGCAGGCCATTTTCATCGATGATGACGATCTCGCCGGGTTCCACGTCCCGGACGAACTCGGCCTTGATGAGATCAAAGGCACAGGTTTCGCTGGAGAGCACATAGGCTCCATTCTCGAGCCTACCGATGCTCAGTGGCCTGAAGCCGTGGGGATCGCGGACTCCGATGAGTTCCCGTTCCGTCAGGATCACCAACGAATAGGCTCCCTCGATGCGGTTCATCGCCTCGATCAGGGAGCTGTCATGTCCACCTGCTCGCTCCGGCTGGGCCAGAAGATGCAGCACGATCTCGGAGTCGACGGTGGTCTGGAAAATCGAGCCCTTGGCCTCGAGCTCCTCTCGTAACATCGCCGCATTCGTCAAATTGCCGTTATGAGCGATGGCAATCCTTCCCTTGGCACAATCCACCGTCAGGGGTTGACAGTTCTGGATGTTTGACGAGCCGGTGGTCGAATACCGGGTGTGGCCGACCGCTGCCTTTCCGAGGAGTTTGTGCAGGACCTGCCCGTCGAAGATGGCCGGAACAAGCCCCATCCCCTTGTGCGTGTAGAAATGGGCCCCGTCGGTGGACACGATCCCAGCTGATTCCTGGCCGCGGTGCTGTAGTGCGTACAGACCGTAGTAGCTGATCTCGGCCGCGTTCGGATGGCCGAAAATCCCGAAGACTCCGCAGTAATGTTTGGGGCGCCCGTCCACGCGAGGCGCCAGAGCATGCGATGGTCCTCGACGAACGGAAGCACAATCTATGGGGGGAGCGGCTTTTGACGCGTTACCACACGGTCCGGAGGCCTGACATGGTGGTCAGTAGTCTCCTAACAACCCCAAACAAGCCTGTCAGGAAGTCTGACTCTACCGGGTTGTTGCGCTTTCCCAACAAGGTTGTTGGTTGAGCGGGGTTGCTTGATGAGGCCCAAAAGCGGTGCGTCCGAAGGGTTGTTGGATTTGCTAACAACCACTACTAATAGCTTTCTCTCGAAAGAGATTACACAATACTTGGGCCAACAACATGAAGCTCTCGATCTCGAAGGAGCAGCTCGTCACAGGTCTCCAGGCCGTTCAGAACGTCGTCGGTTCGCGTACCACGCTGCCGGTCCTCTCCAATGTACTCCTGGTCGCCGCCGAAGGTCGCTTGGAACTAACGGCCACAGATCTGGACATGACGATCCTGGCCACGGTGGAGGCGACCGTGAGCAAACCCGGAAGGACGACGGTTCCGGTCAAGCGTCTCTTCGGGATTGTCCGGGAACTCCAGGCTCCTGAGATCGATCTGGAGGTCGATGAGAAAGCGACCATGGCGGTCCGGGCGGGCGGATCCTTCTTCAAGGTCAATGGCCTCCAGGGGGAAGAGTTTCCACCGGTTGGAATCGTTCGCCAAGGCAAGTCCGTGACCCTCGAGCAGGAGAAACTCCGATCCATGCTCAGGAAGACGAGCTTTGCAGCCTCCAGCGACGAGGCCAGATACGTGCTGAATGGAATCTTCGTCAGCATGAAGGAACACACCGTCACGCTCGTGGCCACCGATGGGCGGCGTCTGGCGATGACCGATGAGGCAGCCGAGGTGGCGGCTGAGTCGGTGGTCGACTTCATCGTTCCGACCAAGGCCATCAACGAGTTGAATCGGCTTCTAACCGGGTTGGGATCGGTCGATCTCCGTCTTTCCGAGAACCAGGTCGCCTTCCACCTCACCGGATCCAATGGTCTGGGCGTGGTGATCCAATCGAAGCTCGTCGACGGGACCTACCCAAACTACCGACAGGTGATACCCGGCGAATGCCAGGAAAGGATCCAGATCAACCGAGAGGAACTCCTTGGAGCCTTGAAACGGGCCGAGCTGATGACCAGCGACAAGAGCAACTCGGTGAAGCTGACCTTCAGCAGGAACCAATTGGCCATAACAGCGAACACCCCGGAGATCGGCGAGGCGCGTGAAGAACTTGCAATTCCATATCAAGGGAAGGATTTCGCGATCGCCTTCAACCCCGCCTTCCTTATGGATCCGTTGAAGTCGCTGGACGAGGATGAAATCGCCTTCGAGGTGATTGATGAACTGAGCCCAGGGGTGATCAAGACCCAGAAACCGTTCCTCTACGTCATCATGCCGATGCGGATGAGCTGAAGGACACCACGAACCCGGAAAACCGATCCTCCGGAGGAGGTGTGGATCGAGGGGACCGATCAACGCCGAGACAAAGGCGCAGGGTGGTGTGATCGAGGGGCCGGGGCTCTTAATTTGGTGTAGAGCCAGCCCTCAAGTGGCCGGATGGGTCTGAGCCATCCGTAGAACGGGGAATAGACCAGCCGGAGCCGGACCAGGGAGAGCAGCATATTAAGGGAGGTCCTGAAATCGAAGACAACGTGGGACCCCAACTTGTCCTCCCAGACCGTAGGGACCTCCAGAACCTTGAAACCGCCGCGGACCAAAGAATAGAGAAGGTTAACGTCAAAGGCCAAGTCGGCGAGTTCGAGGCGGCCATGGATCGACTCGATCGCCTTCCGTTTCACGACCTTCGCACCGCATTGGGTGTCGGCGATGCCCATGTTGAAGAAAGCCTCCACGAACAGGTTGAAGAGCCGGCTGGCGAACCGGCGTTTGCCGGGCTGGACGTGGGTAATCTTTGAGTCGGGAAGCCATCGGGAACCCACCGCGCAGTCGGCACCGGATCCGATCGACTGGGCGACGAGATCCAGGAAGGACTCGGGAGGGGTCGCGCCGTCGGCGTCGACATAGCCAATGAACTCGGCCCTAGGGGCCAGTCGCAATCCTTCGATCAGGGCGCCTCCCTTGCCGATGGGATCCCGGAACTCGAGGTGGGAAATGCAGGGAAATCGGGATTCGGCTAGCTCGACCACCGACAGGGTTGCGTCCCGGCACCCATTCAGGACCACGACGATGGATGAGCCTGGACCTAGGCGCTCCGAAAACACCCGCGCGTAGGAGTCGAGAACCGGACCAATCCGGTGTTCCTCATTGTAGGCCGGGATCAGCAGCAGGATGGAGGGCGCAGGATCGGTCACCGCGGGGCGCAATAAATCAGTCGACCGGCTCGGAGTCCACGTGGATCGACTAGGAGAAAGAGCGAGGGAATGCCGGATTGCAGATGGAATCGAAAACCACCTAGGATCTCGCGCATGATTCGAGGTCGGTTCAAGGGATTGGTCCTCGTGGTGGCAACGCTCCTGGTGGGGCTCTGTCCAGCCAATGGGCAGCTCGCACCCTCAGGGATTCCCATCAACGGCATGGCCGCCGTCGTGAACGACCACGTCATTACCTATCAGGAAATCCAGGTCTCAGCCCGGCGGGCTGTCGAGGCGGCCATGAGACAAGGACGCTTCCGGGAGGATGAGCTCCGTCAGAAGGAGCAGGAGATCCTCAGGGACAGTCTGGACCAGCTCATCGACCGGAGACTGATCCTCGATGAGTTTACCAAGGCGGGGTACAGCCTGCCGGACAGCGTGGTGAACGAGATCATCCAGGCCCAGACGCGAGAGCAATTCGGTGACAGGGTCACCCTTATGAAGACCCTCCGAAAGATGGGTCAGAGGTACGAGGAGTACCGGCAGGACCAGAAAGAGGCGTTCATCATCCACAGCATGACGATGAAGAACGTGAACCAGAACGTCTTCGTGTCCCCCACCCGGATCGAGAAGTACTACGCGGCCAATGGCGATCGGTTCAAACAGGAGGAACGCGCCAAGATCCGCATGATCGTCATCGACAAATCCAAGCACGCGATCGGCGAACCCAAGAAGATCGCGGAGGGCGCCGAGAAGCGGATCAAAGCGGGCGAGGATTTAGCGAAGGTGGCAGACGAACTGTCGGACGATGCACGTCGGTTCAAGGGGGGAGATCGGGGTTGGGTGGAGAACAAGGATTCGGATCTCAGGAAGGAGCTGAGAACGTTTGTGTTCGCCGCGAAGGAGGGTGACATCAGCGGGATACAGGACCTAGGAGGAGCGATCTTCATAACGAAGGTGGAGGAGAGAAAACCCGCAGGAATGCGGTCCCTCAGCGAGGTTCGGAATGAGATCGAGCAGACCCTGAAGAGCGAGGAAATGGAGCGGCTCCGGAAGCAGTGGGTAGCCCGCCTCCGGAAGAACTCCTTCATCCGCTACTTCAACTGAGTCGGGCCGGGCGAGATGCGTGTGCTCGGAGTGACGCTGGGTGACGGGCGAGGGATAGGGCCGGAGGTGGCCTTTAAGGCCGTGGCTCGCACCGGTATCGTCAAAAGGGGGGCGGTTCTACTGATCGCGGAACATCAGAAGATTAAGGAGAACGCAGGGCGCCAAGGGTGGACCACGGCCATCCCGGAGTGGCCGGGCCGAAGCCAAGAGGCACCAGGACTGTGGTGGACGCCCCCGGAGAACAACCCGGAATTTCAAGGCGAAGCAGATCCCGACGGTCAAGCGGCCCGGGCGGCGATCCAGTCCCTGACCACCGGGTCCAGGCTGGCCCTCTCCGGGCAGATCGACGCGTTGGTGACCGGTCCCGTCAACAAGGCCTCCATCATCCGGGCCGGTGTCCCGTTTATGGGGCAGACCGAGTGGCTGACCCAACTCGCCGGAAATCCCAGCACTGGGATGCTCCTCCTTGGAAAGGATTCACGACAGCGGTGGCTCAGGGTGCTGTTGGCGACCACCCACGTTCCCTTGGCGGCAGTCCCGGGACTGATCACGCAGGAAGGACTGTTGGCCTCTATGGAACTTGCCGTTCGGGCGTGTCGGGATCTCGGTCTACGGATGGCGCGGATCGCGGTCTGCGGACTCAACCCCCATGCCGGGGAGGAAGGGAAGATGGGTCAGGAGGAGCAGACGATCCTGTCGCCTGCGATCGAGCGGGCCCGGGAGGAGGGACTGAAGGTGACGGGACCATGGCCTGGCGATACGATCTTCCGGGACGCCATCGAGGGACGCCACGAGGTTGTCCTGGCCATGTACCACGACCAGGGACTTGCGCCGCTGAAGCTGGTCGCCTTTGAAACCGGGGTGAACTGGACCGTGGGACTGCCGTATCCGAGGACGTCACCCGACCACGGTACTGCGTTCGACATTGCCGGCAAAGACGTGGCAGACCCCACCAGCATGGCCGAGGCGATCGAGTTGGCGTGGAAGCTGGTTGAGGGCAGGAAGGATCCGGATCGGAATCACGGCGTGAACCCGGTGACGGAGATCAGCCCTGAAGAACCTGGTTGAAAGTCCAGGGCTCCAGCGACTGGGCGATGTAGTCCGCGTTCCGAGGATAGTCCTTGATGAGGTATTCGCCGTACCGCATGCCCACCAGATCGGAATAGACCGAGTCGAAGGGCAGGGAGTGTTCAGCGAGGTCGTCCCTGCTCCAGTACTCGACCCCCTTGTCGAGAAACACCCTGAGACTTTCAAAACGATCCCTGCAGATGACCTGAAGGGCTGATTCGGGATAGATCGGATAGCCCGCCGGGACCAAGAGGTACCGCAACCGATTCCTCCAGTGCTGGTAGTTCGAATCCCAGCGTCGGCGAGGCTGGGTCAGGGATGTGGCCCAATCCTTGTAGGCAGTGTTGGCGAAGGCTGTCCACCCAGACTCGAGATGACGGATGTGGTCGGCCAGTCGCTGGCTGATCACGAAGAGATCGGATTCTGCGTGGAAGATCTTCGAGTACCCGTAGCGCTCCGCCAGAACCAGTGAGAACGTGAAACTCCGCCACCAACCAGGAAATCCATTCCCGCCGGGAGGGATCCACGGGCGCAGTTTTCCAAGGTGGGTCGTGAAACGGAACAGGACCGGACCCGGAGGAAGTTCAGACGGGAGATAGTCGGAGACGTCGATCACTGTGACTCCCGGGAGCTGGATGAACGCGGGGTTGGACCCGTCGTCGATGAGGAACAGTCGATCCGATCCGAACGCAGCCAGGTTGCGCGAGTAGTACTCGATCCACTTGGGATATCGCCAAGGAGCCTCTTCGTAGAGCTTGGCGACGCCGAAGAACGTGGTGCAGAACAGGAAGGATCTCATCGTCGACCCGCACAGGAATCTGCCCTGAACTAAGACTCTTGGATCAGGATGTGGTTTGAGCCGGCAATCGGGCAAAAGATGGAGCGAGCGAAGGGATTCGAACCCTCGACATTCACCTTGGCAAGGTGACGCTCTACCAGACTGAGCTACGCTCGCGCTCCAAGAGTTGGAAATAAATGCGTCAATGGAGTGCTGATGGCAAGGGTGATTTCAGGACCAGCGACGAGAAAGTGTCAGAAACCGTGGAAGGCAAAGAGCAATTCCGAGGGCCGTAGTGCCCCGCAAGATGCCGAACGTAGGAGGGGATCCATACGCCGGTGAAGCCCCGGATCCAGAACACTCCTCGAAACGGACCGGAGAGGAAGCCCGATCAGTTCCCGTCAGAGTCGGGAGTGGAGCCGAAAGCGGTCACATCTACCGATACCTTCAGGATCTGGTCGGTGCCCCCCACCAGGACCCCCCGGACCGGTGAGATATCCGCGTAATCACGACCCCAGCCGATCGAGATGTGGCGGAGGGATGGGAAACAGTTGTTCGTCGGATCGGCATCGATCCAACCGATACCCGGACAGTACAGCGAGACCCAGGCATGGGAGGCATCCACCCCCCGGAGCTTCTCCATTCCAGGAGGGGGGTCGGTCTCAAGGTAGCCACTGACATATCGGGCCGGAAGACCTATGGAACGAAGGCATGCGATCAGGAAGTGCGCGAAGTCCTGACAGACTCCCCGCCGCTGTTGGAAGAACTCCTCCAACGACGTTGAGACCGTCGTCGCCGAAGGATCGAAGCGGAAGTCGGATTGGAGCCGGCCCATCAGGTCGGAGAGGGCATCGATGATAGGTCGGGAGCGACGGAACGAGACCGAAGCATAGTCTGCGAAGGCCGGGGATGTTGGAACAAGAGGCGACGCATGCGAATGCTCCAGGGCCTCGAGGGTCGCGCGGGTGCAGTCCACCCGACAACGGGCCCGCACGGACTCCCAGGCCGGAGTCTCCGAGATGTCCGGCACAAAAGCCGGTGTGACGGCCACGCGGGCCCGAGAGGTGATCGTCAGGGTGCTGTGGGGCCGTTCGACGGCGACGAAGTGGGCCCGATTGCCGAAGTAGTCCCCGTGGGGATTCAGAATGGAGGGTTCCGGTAGGATTCGGAACTCGTGGGCGATGCAGCGCTGTCGCGGAGTCTCCCGAGGTTCGAGCCGGAGGAAATGGTGCGAGACGGAGACGGCACTGCGATAGTCGTAGTCGGTGACGTGGACGATGTCGTAGAGCAGCTCGCGCATGGTGGGGTGGGTTGGGATGGTGGGCTCAGCTGATCCGAGGGAGTGTGTGGCTGAAGTACCGGTTGTTGAGATCGTCCGAAAGGCCGGCAAGACCCTGCGAACAGGTCTCCATGAGCCCCACAAGGGCTTCCGGACAGGAGGCATCGGGGCAGGGTGTGATCTGGTCGAAGTCGGCGGCGCCGATCCGGGTCTGCAGACCTTCGATCAGGACCACCCAGCGGTCGTCGATCCCCACACCGAGCTCGCCCGCGAGGGCGTCGAGATGGTTCCTGAGAGCGGCGAGCTGGAAGGCGAGCGACCGGGGGTTCGACACCTCCCGGATGAGGATCTCCAGGACATCCGGCCAACGGGCGCTCGAGAAGTAGCGTCGACGATGGGTCATCACGCTGTCGGCGATCTCGAGGAGAAGACCGAGCAGGACGTCGCTGGGGCCCGGGATGAAGGCGGTTGCGGTGACGAGTCCTACCACGGCCGTCCCCCGCTCGAGCCGGCGACCGGAGTCCAGGAACCGCCAACCCGGACCCCGGGTCATGTTCTCCATCTCCAGACCATTGAACGCAGCGAGATTCAGGATGAGGTCCTGTATCATCCCCAACGCATGGGCGATCGACTGTCTAACAGGGGGATCCGATGAACCTGGAGCAAGACGGCCGAGAATCCTCCACGTGTCCCCAGAGAACCGGTCCCGAACGGCGCTGGCATTATGACGGATCCTGCCCATCAGGTCCTGGATTGAACCGGGCGCCGCAGATCCGTAGATCCAGTCGAGGATCCGTTCGGTCAGATTGGGATCCCCGGCATCCTCGGAGTCCTCTCCGTCCTCAGGCGGGAGGATCCCAAGATTCTGAACCAGCAGGTTCAGGTCTGAGAGCTGGCTGACCGACCCGGTCTGGTTCTGGTCGGCGACCAGGCCGAGCACACATCGGAGGATACGCAGGCGCTGTTCCAGGCGCTCGGTGTAGCGACCCAGCCAGAATAGGCAGTCGGCAGCTCGGCTCGGCAGGCCGAGGAGACGACGGTCGACCGAGGCCTGGAAGGTGGTGCGTGGACCGACGTCCTCAGAATCCTCCGGCGAGCTGAGCACCCAGGTGTCCTTGCTGCCGGCACCGCGCTGCATGGAGACCAGAGGGTCCTCCGCCGAGGCAGCCACCCGCGTCAATCCGCCCGGCATGACGGAGAAGGAGGAGCCGTTGGTTGCCACAAATGTACGAAGGAGGACGGAGCGTCGATCGAAGCCATCAGGGCTCCAGATGGGACCCGAGGAAGGACTCATGCATTCCTGGGCGATGAATTCCCTTGGCCGGGCCCGGAGGAGCTCCCTGAGCCTGGACCTCTCCGAGGAGTCCAGGAGGTGGCCGAACCAGATCTGTCCGCGTCGTCGTCCGAACGCAGGCTTGATCACGAGATCGTCCAGACGATCCAAGACATGACGGAGGTCGGAGGCAACACCGCACCACCAGGTGGTCACCGACGGAAGGATCGGGTCCTCCGAAAGGAGGTGGCGACACAGAGGACCGAGGAAGGCCAGGAAGGCTGGACTCTCAATCAGACTGGAACCGAGGGCATTGGCGACGGTGACATTGCCGGATCGGGCAGCCTGGACCAGACCCGGGATCCCAAGGACGGATTCCGCCCGAAGCTCCAGCGGATCGCAGAATCCGTCATCGATCCGTCGAAGGATGACGTCCACCGGTTGGAGTCCATCCAGGGTCTTTAGGCACACCCGTTCGTTGCGGACGGTCAGGTCAGCCCCTTCCACCAAGGGGATCCCCAGATGGCGGGCGAGGTACGCATGCTCAAAATAGGTGGCGTTCAGGGGACCTGGAGTGAGCAGGACGATGCCCGGATTGTCCCCACCCCTGGGGGCGAGTGATTCGAGCATGGATCGCTGGGTGTTGAAAAACGGGCCAAGTCGCCGGACCCCCGCGTCTGTGAGTTCGTCGGGCAGGATCCGTGAGAGCACGGTCCGGTTCTCATGGGCGTAGCCGGTTCCACTGGGTGACGAGGTCCGGTCGGCAAACGCCAACCATTGGCCGGCCGGTGAGCGGACCAGATCCACCGCGGCCAGATGGAGCGGTGCCTCACGGGCGCATGGGATGCCGCGACACGGTCGGAGGAAGCCCGGGTTCGAGTAGATCAGTTCCGGCGGGACGAAGCCGTCGAGGAGAAGTCGCTGTGTGCCGACGTAGAGATCGCTGAGGACGAGATTGAGCAGTCGCGATCTTTGGATGAGTCCCCGCTCCAGGGTCCTCCATTCGGCCGCAGGCAGGACCAGCGGGACGAGGTCGAGATCCCAGGGCCGATCCGACCCCTTTGGGTCGCCATACACGTTATACGTGATGCCGTGCTCCCGGATGATCCTGTTTCCCTCGTCGCGACGGGCCGAGAGTTCAGCGGTGCCGAGTCGACCGAGGGACTCGAGGAGACCCCTCCAATGGGGTCTGGGCCGTCCAGACCCCTCGAGACATTCGTCATGAACCAACGGATCGGCCGTGGATCCTGGCAGACTCCTCCTCCGAAAGACCGGGAACCCTGGGAAAGCGTCAGTCATGCGATGTCGGCGAGCGACCTCAGCGGGGGAAACGTCTCCCCGAGGCGGATGTCGCGGTCCCAAGATCTCTCAGACGCATCGGAGATCCAAGGTGAAGGGGAATTCCTGGGATCGACGGACCGGGGTCACAGCGATGGGTCCCGGGGTGTGGCCATGGGTCATGAACCGGGCGAGTCGGCGGCTCTCGGCCTCAAAGGCATTCACCGGAAAGGTGTCGTGATTCCGGCCTCCGGGATGGGCCACGTGGTAGGTGCAGCCTCCGAGGGAACGTCGGTTCCAGGTGTCGACGAGATCGAAGACCAGCGGAGCGTGGACGCCGATGGTCGGCTGGAGGCACTGGGCGGGTTGCCACGCCCGGTAGCGGACGCCAGCCACCTGTTCGACATGGGGACCGGTCGGATGAAGGGGAACCCGATGCCCGTTGCAGGTGAGCGCAAAACGCTCCCCGATCATTCCCCGCGCGGAGACCTGGAGCCGTTCGAGGGAGCTGTCGACATAGCGGACCGTTCCCCCCGAGGCGGGCTCCTCCCCAAGGACATGCCAGGGTTCGAGGGCTGTCCGGAGCTCGAGATGGATGTCCCGGACCGAGAGGTCCCCGATCCGAGGGAACCGGAATTCAAAGTGGGGTTCGAACCACCCCTCCTCGAAGGCATAGCCCGATTCACGAAGATCCCGCAGGACCTCGATGAAGTCGGTTCGGCAGAAATGCGGGAGCATCCACCGGTCATGCAGGTCGGTGCCCCAGCGCACGAGGGCGTTCTCGTAGGGATGGTCCCAGAACCGGGCCACGAGCCCCCGGATCAGGAGCTGCTGGGCAAGACTCATCCGAGGGTGGGGAGGCATCTCGAACCCCCGGAGCTCGACAAGGCCCAGCCTACCCGAGGCCGAATCCGGGGAGTAGAGCTTGTCGATGCTGAACTCTGCCCGGTGGGTGTTGCCGCTGGAGTCGATGAGGAGATTCCGGAAGAGACGATCCACCAACCACGGCGGGATCTGGGATCCAGGGTTCGGAACCTGACGGAAGGCGAGCTCCAGTTCATGGAGTCCGTCATGACGGGCTTCGTCCAGCCGAGGGGCCTGGCTGGTGGGACCGATGAACAGGCCACTGAAGAGCCAGCTCAAAGAGGGATGGTTCTGCCAGTAGGTCAGGAGCGACCGGAGCAGGTCGGGTCGGCGCAGGAACGGGGAGTCCGACGGGGTCTCACCGCCGAGAACGATGTGGTTTCCACCGCCTGTCCCGGTATGCCGCCCGTCGAGCATGAACTTCTCGGCGCACAATCCAGTCAGTCGGGCTTCGTCATAGAGGACGGTCGTCCGGTCCACGAGTTCATCCCAGGAGCGGCTGGGGTGGAGATTGACCTCGATCACCCCCGGATCCGGCGTCACTGCCATCTTTTCGATCCGTGAGTCGTGGGGCGGCTGCTCGCCTTCCAGGATCACCGGCAGACCGAGCGTCGCAGCCGAGGCCTCGATGGCCGAGACGAGATCGAGATAGCTCTCGGTCGACGGCAGCGGCGGCATGAACACATGAAGACGGCCCTCACGAGGCTCCACGCACAGGGCGGTCCGGATGATCCAGGACGCGGACTCCCCGGTGGACGGTCGTCTCTCATCGAGCTTCTGGGCACGCAGCCCGCCGGGTCCGGATTCTGGGTAGACGGAGGATCCGGTGGCTGCATCCCTCCTGAGAAACCTCAACGGGAGCGGAGGAAGCGGTTGGGTGGGATCCTGGACATGGACATGCGGATGGTCGTTCTCCGAGACCCACGGGATGGAATCCAAGGGCAGGCGAAGGCCCATCGGGGAGTCCCCCGGAATCAGCCAGAGCGTGTCCGCATCACGGAGGAACCACGGACCGCTGCGCCATCCGAGATCCGGATCGGAGGCCAAAGGAAGGGCATAGCCCACCACCGATCCGACGCCGTTCTGAAAGATCCGCGCCAATCGATCCCGTTCGAGTCGATCCCTCAGCCGGGACGCCTCGGCGGTGACGTTGCTGGGGAGGCGACGCTCCTTCCAGGTCAGGTAGAACACATCCTCGAATCCCGGGAGGAGCCATTGGTCCTCGACACCAAGCTGTTGGCAGATGCCCTTAACCAGGGCGAGGGCTTCGTCGGGGCCGTGTCCTGGGTTCACCGACTCGTCTGCGATGAGGGCGTCGTTCCTCCAGATCGGCACGCCATCCTTCCTCCAGAATGCGGCGAGAGCCCAGCGGGGCAGGGGTTCGCCGGGATACCACTTGCCCTGGCCGTAGTGGAGGAGGGCACCCGGCGCGAAACGGAGTTTGAGACGTCGCAGAAGGTCTCCGGACAGCACCCGCTTCCGCGCGGAGACCGCCGTCGAGTTCCACTCGGCCGCCTTCGGATCGTCGATCGATACTAAGGTGGGTTCACCACCGAGAGTCAGCCGGACATCACCCCGGAGCAGATCGGCGTCGATGCGGTGGCCGAGGTCTAGGATGCCCGACCACTCCTCCTCGGAATAGGGGCGGGTCACCCTTGGGCTTTCATAGATGCGGGTGACCGACATCTCGTGGATGAGATGGGACTTACAGGGATCCACCTCACCGGTGACCGGGGCCGCGGATCCTGGTTCGGGAGTGCACGAGAGAGGGATGTGTCCCTCCCCGGCGAGGAGGCCTGAGGTGGGGTCGAGACCGATCCAACCTGCTCCCGGAAGGTAGACCTCGCACCAGGCATGGAGATCGGTGAAATCGGAGGATGGACCCGGGAGGCCCGACACTGGTTTCACGTCCGGGGCGAGCTGGATGAGATATCCGCTGACGAACCGGGCGGCCAGACCCAGATGACGGATCAGGTGGACCAGGAGCCAGGCCGAATCCCTGCATGAACCGGACCCGAGTCGGAGCGTGATTTCCGGCGATTGGACCCCTGGCTCTAGGCGGATCAGATAGCGGATCGCCTCCTGGACCCGACGGTTCAGGGCAACGATGAAGTCGATGGTCTGGACCCTGTGGATGGAGGGGCCGAGAGGGAAGGCCCAGTCCGTGCCGAGCAGGATTCGGCAGGTCGAGTGCAGGAAGTCGAGGACCGGAGCAGGGGGTTCACCTATGTCGAGAAAGGGTTCCAGGTCCCGGCCAAGGGAGCCTCCGTAGGAGAAAGGAAATGCGGTCGCCTGGGGCTCGAGGAAGAAGTCGAACGGATTGAGGACCGACATCTCGGCGACCAGGTCGATCTCGAGGCAGAGCTCCTCCATCGGATCCGGGAAGGTGAGTCGGGCATTCCAGTTGGAGAACGGATCCTGCTGCCAATGGATGAAGTGCGGTCCGCCCGTGATCCGTTGGGAGTAGCTCAGGATGCGGGTCCTGCTGTGCGGAGCGGGGCGGAGTCGGACGACGTGGGGACCGTGTCCGACGGGTTTGTCGTACCGGTAGTGGGTGCGATGGTGCAGCGCGACGTGGATGGCCATGGCGGGAGGACGAGGCTCAGTGGGCCTCGTTGTAGCGGCTCCGACGGCTCACCGTGGGTGTCCGGAAGGCGAAGAAGGAATCGTGGATGCCGGAGCCAACGAGGTTGATCTTGGTCTGGAGCTCGTCGAGGTACCCATGGAGGCCGGCGTCCTCGATCTCGTCCACCTGGGTGAACGCCAGGTCCGAGCAGAGCTGACCGAGAAGCTTCTCCGAGGGGTTCCGGAAGCTGCCCAGCGGGGTTCCCGTGATGTGGTGGAGCGAACTGCGGGCGCCGTCGAGACAGTGACGGACGCTCCGGGGGAAGTCGGGATCGAGGAGGAGGAACTTGATGATGCCATCGGGACGGATCCGACCGTGGCGCTTCCGATACATCTCGAAGGCGCTCGCGCTTCGGAGGACCGCGGCCCAATGGATGTCGTCGAGACCTGCGACAATCTCGGACCCGGATCCGGCCGGGATGTAGTACTTCACGTCCAGGATCCGTGAGGTCTTGTCGGCGCGTTCGATGAGGCGTCCGAGCTCGATGAAGTGCCAGGCCTCGTTCCGGGTCATCGTGGCTCCCGTGATGCCGCTGAAAAGGTGACAGGCCTGCTTGACCTCGGAGTAGAACGCGAGGGTCATCTCCGGGCCGACACTGCCCTGAGCGGCCTTGTCCAAGAGCCTGAGGTAGAAGCTGTTCAGCTGCTCCCACATCTCCGATGAGATGATCTCGCGGATGGACCGTGCGTTCTCGCGGGCCCCACCGAGACATGATAGGATGGAGTAGGAGTTCTCGAGATCGAAGCTGAGGAAGTGGATGGTGCTGTTGGAATCGGCGACACCGCATTGGCGGTTGAAGGTCTCGCTGTCGCCGAGGGTATCGATGAGCGGTTGCCACTGCTGTTTGCCCCCGACCGGGTTGTCCAGCATCAGGTTCAGGTTCACGTCGATGATGCGGGCGACATTCTCGGCCCGCTCTACGTAGCGGCTCATCCAGTACAGGGAATCGGCGACGCGGCTCAGCATGGTGGTTGGGGTTCCGGAACTAGTGCGGGGTCAACGGGGAGGCCAGGACCATCGCGGGAGGCCTTCCGCCGGCCGAGGCGGTCGGGGGGGCTCCCTCCTCCGGTTCGGCCAAGACCCAGGTGTCCTTGGTGCCGCCACCCTGGGACGAGTTGACGACCAGCGAGCCCTTCCTCAAGGCAACCCGGGTCAGCCCCCCTGGCAGGACGAAGATGTCGCGGCCGTAGAGGATGTACGGTCGCAGATCCACATGGCGCCCCTCGAGATGGTCCTCGCAGATGGTTGGGACCCGGGACAGCGACAGCGTTGGCTGGGCGATGTAGTTCCTCGGGTTGGCCAGAATGAGACGGCGGAACTCCTCGATATTCTCCTTCGATGAGTGCGGTCCGATCAGCATGCCGTAGCCACCGGATTCGTTGGCGGCCTTCACCACGAGATCCCCCAGGTGCTCGAGGACGTAGCTGAGATCCTGTTCCTCGGAACAGATGTAGGTGGTGACGTTGGGGATGATGGCCTCCTCCCCGAGGTAGTATTTGATCACCCGGGGGATGTAGGCGTAGACCGCCTTGTCGTCCGCCACACCTGTGCCGGGTGCGTTGGCGAGGGCGACATTGCCCGCCTTGTAGACCTTCATGAGCCCGGGTACCCCGAGCATGGAGTCCGGACGGAACGCCCGCGGATCCAAGAAGTCGTCGTCAATGCGGCGATAGATGACATCGACCCGCTCGAAACCGTTGGTCGTGCGCATCCAGACAAAGCCCTCATGGACCACGAGGTCGCTGCCCTCGACGAGCTCGACGCCCATCTGCTGTGCCAGGAAGGAGTGCTCGAAGTAGGCGGAGTTGTAGCGACCAGGAGTGAGGACCACCACACGCGGCTGGCTGCCGCCGTCCGGCGTGATGAACTCGAGGATGTCGCGCAGACGGGCCGGGTAGTTGGAGACGGGGCGGATCCGGGCCCCGGAGAACACTTCCGGAAACAGGTTCTTCATCAGCCGACGGTTCTCGAGGACGTAGGAGACGCCAGAGGGGCATCGGATGTTGTCCTCGAGCACCAGGATCTGCCCGGCGCGGTCCCGGACGAGGTCGGTCCCAGTGACATGGCACCAGATGCCCTGGGGCGGCTTCAGTCCGATGCACTGCTCCCTAAAGCCCTTGGACGAGGCGATGACCTCCCGGGGGATGATGCCGTCCCGGAGGATTTTCTGATCATGGTAGAGATCGTCGAGAAACAGATTCAGGGCGAGAATCCGCTGTTGGAGACCCTGCTCGAGGCGGCGCCATTCGGAACCGGAGACGATCCGTGGGATGAGGTCGAACGGTAGCGTCTTCTCAACTCCGCGATTGTCGCTGTAGACGTTGAACGTGATCCCCGCCTGCATCAGAGCCCGTTCGGCGGACTTCTGGCGGAGCTTCAGCTCGCCTTGGGGAAGGCCCTCGATCTCCCTGGCAAGGAGTCGCGAAGCGGGATGGGGTTCTCCGGACGAGGAGATCATCTCGTCGTAGAAGTCGCCCCGGTCGTATCCGAAAAAATTCATGGCGGGAGCCGGACCCGCACTGGCAGGTCCGTCGGGACTCAACCGCAGACGGCATGCCATTCGGTCCGCGAGGGGCTGATCCGTCGCTGTGAGCACCGGGAGGGAGGGGATTCGAGCCCCTGAAAACCGGGGTTTGGCGGGCTTCCCGGTCCGGGTCAACCCCCTGGCACCCGCGACCGAAGAGAAGGCAATGGGAGACTGGAACTGCGGGCACTGACTCGGAATGAACAGCTTGGGTAGAATGGGTCAAGGCCTGGGTCCGGGATCTGCGGTAGTGAAGACCGGGGGATTTCCGTGGATTGCCAGACTCCGAAGGGGAGAATGGTCGGGACGACAGGATTTGAACCTGCGACGTCTTGCTCCCAAAGCAAGTGCTCTACCGGGCTGAGCTACGTCCCGAACCGCAACGCGTCGACTGTGCGCTGCGGCCCCGGACCGGGAAAGCCTTTCTTCTGGGACACTGCGCGATGACAAACCGGGTCCGAACCCCCTCGGCCCTCGGGACGCGACGCGTTCAACGGCCGCCCAGCGAGGTGACCAGGCGTTTCAGCTCCTTCAGGCGGGCGGTGGCCTCTCGCTTCTCCAGCCTCGGGAACTGGCCTCCCACCGTCAGGAGATCACCGCCCCGGATCACCTTCACCTTGGCCTGGGTGACTTCGATCGAGCTCACCCCGTTGACGGCGGCGTCGAGGCGCAGCTCATGGACCCCGAACAGCAACTCGACCTGATGGGACAGGGGACCAAATCGATCCCGGATCTCCTTCTTCAGCGCCGACAATTCCGAGGGCTGTCGGGCAAGGGCCAGGCGCCGGTAGATCTCGAGTCGATGCTCCGGTTCCCGGAGGTAGTCGACCGGCAAATAGGCCGGAGCCTTCGGGGGTTCGGGTCGGGACTCGGAGTCGCGGGATGCGGATCCGTCGTCCGACCCGTTCCAGTAGGTGACGACACCCTCTCGTGGCACCTCGATGTCGATCCCGGGTCGGCGGGTTGCTGGACGACGGGATTCCTCGGCGGCACGCCCTTCCTCACCGGGGTTCATGGCGAGGAAGTCGAGCTGGATGCGGACCTCGATCCGAGGTGCCACCTTCTCCCCCTTGAGGGAGGCGATGCTCTGCTTGAGAAGCTGGCAGTAGAGGTCGAATCCCACCGCGGTGATGTGGCCGCTCTGCTGGGCCCCGAGGATGTTGCCCGCCCCGCGGATCTCGAGGTCCCGCATGGCGATCTTGAATCCGGAACCCAGTGCCGAGTACTGCTTGATCGCACTCATCCGCTTCCGGGCCTCCGTCAACAGCTGCGCGTGGCGTGGCAGCATCAGATGGCAGTAGGCCTGGTGCTTGTAGCGACCCACCCGGCCCCTGAGCTGGTAGAGTTCGCTCAGGCCAAACCGGTCGGCCCGGTCGATGATCATCGTGTTGGCGTTCGGGATATCGAGTCCGCTCTCGATGATCGTCGTGCTCACAAGGACATCGATCTCGCCGTTCACAAACCGCGTCATCACCCGCTCCAGATTGTCGGCATCCATCTGCCCGTGACCGATGTCGATGCGGGCGTCCGGGATCAGCGACTTCAGTTTGAGGGCGACACCTTCGATGGTGGAGACCCGGTTGTGGAGGAAGTAGACCTGACCCCCGCGGTTCAATTCCCGCTGGATGGCATCACGGATCACCCGTTCGTCGTAGTTGCCGACGACCGTCTCGACCGGCAGGCGATCCTGGGGCGGGGTCTCCAGCGTGCTGAGGTCCCGGGCACCGGTCAGGGCCAGGTGGAGGGTACGGGGGATCGGTGTGGCGCTGAGGGTGAGGACATCGATGGTGGACCGCAGGATCTTGAACTGCTCCTTGTGCTTCACCCCGAACTTCTGTTCCTCGTCGACGATCACGAGTCCCAGGTCCTTGAACTGGACGTCCGGCGACACCAGCCGGTGGGTGCCGATGACGATGTCGACCGTGCCGGCGGCGGCGGCCTCGAGGACGGCGCGCTGCTGCTTTGGAGTGCGGAAGCGGGAGAAGAGCTCGAGTCGGACCGGGAACTCGGCCATCCGTTCGCGGAAGTTGTTGTAGTGCTGCTGGGCGAGGACGGTGGTTGGGACGAGGATGGCGACCTGTTTTCCGGCCATGACGGCCTTGAACGCGGCGCGGATAGCGACCTCGGTCTTTCCGAAGCCGACATCGCCGCAGATCAGCCGGTCCATGGGCCGTGTCGATTCAAGATCCCGCTTGGTGGCCTCGATCGCCCGCAACTGGTCGGGCGTCTCCTCGAACTCGAACGAGGCCTCGAACTCCCGCTGCCAATTCGTGTCGGGTGCAAAGGCGTGTCCAGACAAGGTCGACCGGACCGCCTGGATCTTGAGGAGATCCCCGGCCAGATCCTTGACCGCCTTCTCGGCCTCCTGCTTCGACTTCGTCCAGCGCGTCCCTCCGAGGGTGCTCAGGATGGGCCTAGCCTTGCCGGCGCCGACGTAGCGGCTGACCAGGTGGGCCTCACTGACGGGCACGTACAGGCGGGGCGACTCGCCTCCGGGTTCCCGGGCCGCGTATTCGATGACGAGACATTCCTGACCCTGGGACGCTTCCGGAGACGGCCTGGACTCCTTGGTCTTCGGCGGCGGCAACAGCTTGAGCCCACGGAACCGTCCGATGCCGTGCTGCAGATGGACGACGAAGTCCCCGTCCTCGAATTCCGTGAAATCGACCTCGAGGGCCGATCGGAGGGCCCGGGCGTGTGGGGACTTGAGGCGGCGAGGTCGGGAGACCTTGTACCGACCATAGATCTCCGCGTCGGTCACCACCGCGAGGGAGGCGTCCGGCATCAGAAATCCCCGGGAGATGGCTCCCAGATGCACCACCGGGTTTGCCGCGATCGCCGTGTCCTCGGCGGAACCCAGGCCGTACTCGGTCCAAAGCTCGAGGAACCGCTGGCGTTCACCCTCAGTTCCACAGAAGGCATGCACCGCCGTGCCCTGTCGAAGCCACCGATGGATCTGACGGAAGAACTCGCGTCGCTGAGCCTCCGCTACGGCTGCCTCGGGGAGGACGGAGCCGATGGGACGAAACGCGTCGAGGGACACCGTCGAGGGCCATCGGCGGGACTCCGCTTCAGGTTCTGTCCCGGTTTCGGTCTCCCCGGAGATCTCGAGCACGGTGAGGCCTCGACGTTGGAGGAGCTGGTGGAACTCCACCCAGGAGTGGTGAAAGGGGCTGTTGGGCTCCGCCTGCTGGGAATGGCGCAGGGCCTGGTCCATCAAGGCATCGGGTTCGAGGAGAACGACCAGTGCCTCGTCGGGGAGGTGTTCCACGAGGCTCGACAGGGCTTCGGTGCTGGAGGGCGTCGACGCGGTCTCAGGGAAGTACCAGGATTTGGGTCGGATCTGCAGCAGGCCGAGCTCGCCGGCGGGCGGGATTCGGAGGGCGTCGATCTGCTCCCGGGAGATCTGGGTCTGCGGATCGAATTTCCGGAGCGACTCGAGCTCGTCGCCAAAGAACTCGAGGCGCACCGGCCAGGGCGAGCTCATGGGCCAGAGATCGACGATCCCGCCGCGCCAGGAGAGTTCGCCCTTGCCGGTCACCTGGGTCTCGGGCTCGTAGCCCTGTTCCTCGAGCCACTCGATGAGATCCAGGGGATTGCAGGTATCGCCCCGGGCGAGGGCACGAACCCGTTGGGCCAGGGCCTCCCGACCGAAGGTCAGCTGCTGGAGTGCGGTCACCGTAGCAACGATCGGACGCTGCCGCTGCTGGGGGTCGGACAGCGCCATTAGGGATTCAAGGCGCTCACTGACAATGTCGACGTGCGGCAGCTTCTTCTCGGTGGGCAGGACGTCCCAGGCCGGGAAGAACCGGGCGCCGAGGAAGGTCTGGGATTTATCGGACCGCTCCTTCCCGGCCCCGACGGCCAGCCAGGTATTGAGGTCGGCGTGGACCTGCTCTTGGGTCTTGAGGGAATCGACCACGACCAGGATGGACCGGTCGGGAAACTGGCGGCACAGGGCGGCGACCAGACAGGGGGTCGAGGCGGGCGTGATGCCGGACCACGACACGACGTCTCGGGTCCCGAGGCGTTGGACCACTGGCTTCCAACCCGGGACGGAGCGGACGGCGTCAAGGATGTCGGGACCTGACGCGGGAGGACGGTTCCCCTTCAAGGGAGTCAACGTGGAACGACTCTGGGAATCGCTCAACCTGCAATCCGTGGCCAGGCGGTGGCGATCCCGGGATGTAGGCAAAGGGGGGACTCACGCGGCGACGCGGTAATGCAGAGGAAAGACGGGGCAGGAGAGCGGGTTTGATGTTCAAGGCGAACATGGGGGAGAGAATGCCGGCTCGATTTGTGGATCGGCGGCGGTGGCGTTGCTCCATGTGCCTTGACCCATCCGGCACTCCTCCGCACTTTAAGTCGTGCTCTCCAAGACACTGGCCGTCGCCGTCCTCTGTCTGACCGTGCTGGGCCTCCAGGCAGGATCCCCCGAACGCTCGGTCATCCAGATCCTCACCTTCAGTCAGCAACCCCAGTTCGATTCGCCGTGGCGTTCCGACAACGTCCGTCGTTCCGGGGGATCCGGCTTTGTGATCAAGGGCAGGAAGATCATTACAAACGCCCACGTGATCGCCTGGGCCAAGCAGATCCTCGTCCGACGGTACCAGGATCCCCGACCCTTCCAGGCCCGTGTGGCCTATGCCGGCAATGACTGCGATCTGGCCATCCTGGAGGTGGAGGATCCATCGTTCTTCGACGGTCTTGAACCCCTCGAGTTTGGCGATCTGCCGGCGGTCCGGTCCGCCGTCGTCACCTGTGGCTACCCAGCGGGAGGCGAGCAGATCTCCTTCACCCGCGGTGTCGTCTCCCGCATCGAGGTGCAGAACTACGCCCACCCGGGCAACCGCTTCCTGCTCGCGGTCCAGACCGATGCCGCCATCAACCCCGGTAACAGTGGTGGACCCGTGCTCCAGGACGACAAGGTGGTCGGTGTCGCCTTCCAGGGCGTCCCTGGACTCGAGAACGCAGGGTTCTTCATCCCTCCCGAGGTGATCCGACACTTCCTCAAGGACATCGAGGACGGGAAATACACCGGCTTCCCCGAGGCTGGCATCAATCTGGTGCCGCTCCAGAACCCGGCCTATCGCAGGTTCCTCGGACTGCCGGAGGATGGGGTTGGGGCGCGTGTCGACAGCCTCCGTCCAGGCGGGCCTGCCGAGAAGCTCCTGAAGAAGGACGATGTGGTGCTGGAGATCGCCGGCTATCCGGTCGGCAGCGACGGCACGGTGTTGTATCGGGACAACCGGGTCTCCGGGTCCATCCTGTTCCAGACGGTGCAGAATGGGGAGACGGTGAAGCTGAAGGTCTGGCGGGATCGCAAGCCGATCGAGGTGGAGGTCCCGGTGGCGGTCTACCAGGGAGATCGGTTGGCGGGGAACCAGTATGATGTCCCTCCCCGCTATCTCATCTACGGCGGACTGGTGTTCACGCCACTGAGTGCTGACTACCTGCGCACGCTGGGTCGGGATCGGCCCGACGCTTCCAGCTCCGCTCTGTTCTATGAGCTGTATTATCGGCGTTCCGAGGATCCGGGGGGGGCACGATCCGAACCGGTGGTGCTCTCGACGGTTCTGGCGCATCCGGCCAATGCGAACCTCCGTGTCCGCGGCAAAGTTCTGGTGAACCGGATCAACGGGGTGAGGATCGACTGTCTCGAGGACGTCGCCCAGGCCCTTGGACAGAAGAAGGAGGGGGCCCACGTCATTGAATTCGCTGGCCAGGACGGCTTCGAATGCCTCGAGCGTGAGGCATCGGCCCAGGCCACCCCCCAGGTCCTTGAAACCTACGGAATCTCCTCCGACCGCCGCCTATGACCCGTCCACTCCTTCTCCTCCTTCTCCTGATCGCCGGCCTCGCGCCGGTTTCCTCCGCCGAGGCCGTCTGGGAGAAATCGGTGGTCACCGTTGAGGTCACCTTCAAGGACTACGACTTCTTCCAGCCGTGGAACACCCCGACCCGTTCGGTCCGCAAGCATGGTCTGTACATCGGGGGTCAGGAGATCGTCACCACGGCCCAGTATCTGCCCACCGAGACGCTGGTCCGGCTGCAGAAGGGGGGACGGGGTAAGTGGTATCCGGCCAAGGTGGTCTGGTTTGACCCGCACGCCGACCTGGCGGTGATCACTTCGGAGGATCCGGAATTCTGGGTGGGCCTGCGCCCGGCGCGGCTGGCGAAGGCCATTCCCCAGGCACAGGACTTCAATCTGATCCGTTGGAAGGATGGCAATCTCGAGAGCCGCCGGGTGGAGTTCAGCAAGTTCACGGTCAAGGACGGGTCCCTGAGTTTTGCCCCGCGACTGACCCTTGAGCTGAACACCGATCTCGGTGGGTTGGGCTGGGCGGAGCCGGTGATGCTCAACGGCACGGTGGCGGGTCTGACGACCTCCAAGGGCGGCAACACCTGCAACGTGGTCCCGGCCCCCTTCATCCGTCAGATCCTCGAGGCCCGGGCCAAGGGCAGGTATCCCGGGATGGGGTATTTCGACTTCGTCTGGGAGCCCGGTGAAAACCCCACGACGCTGGAACACCTCGGGCTCAAGGGACCTGGTCGGGGCGCCATCGTCATCCGCGTCCCGAATCGCCCCGGGGTCGACCCCGTGCTCAAGCCGAGGGACCTCCTGTTGGAGGTCGACGGCTTCCCCATCGATGTCGCTGGCGACTATCTCGATCCCCAGTACGGCCATCTCCTCTTGGAGAACCTTTCGAGTCGGGGGCATCTGGCCGGGGACATGGTCCGGATGAAGGTCCTGCGGGATGGGATGGAGACCAACATCAGCTATGTCCTGCCGAAGGCCGAGTACCACGATGACCTCGTTCCGCGAGAACTCTTCGACCACCCGCCGGAGTACGTTGTGGCGGGCGGACTGGTGTTCCAAGCCCTCGACCAGCCGTTCCTGAGGGGTTGGGGCGAGGATTGGCGGCGTCGGGCGCCGTTCAGACTCCAGCATTATCAGAACGGGAGTCCCACCGCGGAGCGTCCTTCGCTCGTGCTCCTCAGCAACGTGCTGCCCGATCCCGTCAACGTCGGCTACCAGGAGGCCCGCTTCCTCGTGGTCGACCGCATCAACGGCCGACGGATCTCGACGTTGGCCGATGTGGTCGAGGCGTTGAAGGACCCGAAGGACGGTGTCCATCGGGTCGAGTTCATGAAGGGCGACACCCTTCAGTCCCTCCTGCTCGATGCCGCCTCGATGGATCAGGCGACCCAGAGGGTGATCCGTCGCTACGGCCTTCCAGCGGCCCAGCGCATTACGGAGCCGGCAGCGAAGACGAAGACGCAAGGCACCATGGGTTGAACGAAAAGAGGCCGGGGTGAGCGCCCCGGCCTCTTTCGTGCCTATCGAAGAGGGCGTTCGCCTCCTAGAACTGGCTGTCGGTGACGGCGCCCTCGCTGGCGGAGCTGACCTGGGCCGCGTACTTGGCGAGGATGCCTCGACGGTAGTTCGGCTTGGGCTGCTTCCAGCGCTTGAGTCGATCGGCGAGTTCCTTGGCGGGAATCTTGAGATCGATGGCACGCTTCTCCGCGTCGATCACGATCGGGTCTCCGTTGCGGACTACGGCAATCGGGCCGCCGTCGAAGGCTTCGGGGGTGACGTGACCGATGACGAAACCGTGGGAGCCGCCGCTGAACCGTCCGTCGGTGATCAAGGCGACCTCCTTGCCGAGGCCCTTGCCCATGATGGCGCTGGTGGGGGAGAGCATCTCCCGCATGCCGGGTCCACCCTTGGGTCCTTCGCCGCGGACGATGATGACGTGGCCGGCCTTGACCTTGCCGCTCAGGATGCCCTGCAGGGCGTCCTCCTCGCGTTCAAACACGATCGCCCGACCCGAGAACGTGAGGCCTTCCTTGCCGGAGATCTTCCCGACGGCGCCGCCCGGGCAGAGGTTGCCGCGGAAGACGACCAGATGGCTGGTCGGCTTGATGGGGTTGTCGAAGCCCCGGACGATGTCCTGACCCTTCGGATAGCGCGGTGCCTTGCTCAGGTTCTCCCGCATGGTCTTGCCGGTGACGGTGAGGACGTCTCCGTGGAAGAGGCCCTCGTCGAGGAGCCTCTTCATGAGCGGCACCGTGCCACCGATCTCCACCAACCGGGCCATCACATACTTGCCCGAGGGCTTCAGGTCCGCGAGCACGGGCACCCGTTTTCCGATGCGGGTCCAGTCGTCGAGGGTCAGTTTGACCCCGGCGCAGTGCGCCATGGCGATGAGGTGCATCACGGCGTTGGTCGAGCCGCCGAGGGCGATCACGAGGGTCATGGCATTCTCGAACGCCTCCTTGGTGAGGATGTCGCGGGGCCGGATGCCGCGTCGGATGAGGTTCATCACGGCCGCACCGGCGTTCTCGCAGTCGAGCGTCTTCTCCTTCGAGACCGCGGCCTGGGCCGACGAGTTCGGAAGGCTCATGCCGAGGGCTTCGATGGCGCTGGCCATGGTGTTGGCGGTGTACATGCCGCCGCAGGATCCGGCCCCGGGAATCGCGACCTCGGCGACCCGTTCCACATCCTTCTCGGAGCACCCACCGGCGGCGTTCTTGCCCACCGCCTCGAAGATGTTCACGAGGTCGACGTCCTTCCCGTCGAGCTCACCCGGGAGGATCGTGCCGCCGTACACGAAGAGGGACGGCCGGTTTAGGCGCGCGATCGCCATCAGGCAGCCGGGCATGTTCTTGTCGCAACCACCCACCGCGACGAAGCCGTCGAATCCCTGGCAGCCCACGACGGTCTCGATCGAGTCGGCGATGACCTCGCGCGAGACGAGCGAGTACTTCATGCCCTCGGTCCCCATCGAGATGCCGTCGGAGATCGTGATCGTGTTGAACACGACCGCCTTGCCGCCGGCTTCATTGATCCCTTGGGAGACGCTGACCGCGAGCTGGTCGATGTGCATGTTGCACGGCGTGACCATGCTCCAGGTGGAGGCGACGCCGATCTGGGGCTTGCGGAAGTCCTCCTTCTTGAATCCCGTAGCGTAGAGCATGCCGCGGCTCGGGGCACGTTCGATCCCGTCGACGACGATCGACGAGAACGGCCGGATGTCGGCGGGGTTCTTGGAGGTCTTGGACTTGGCGGAGGATTTGGCGGAGGCGCTCATGACGTGTCGACGAAGTGTGGGTATCCGCGATCCGAGGCAAAGGCCAAAAGCGCGACCGACCAGGATGGGGACTGGAGGGATCGGGTCGCTTGCAGCGATCGCTCCCGATCTCTTTCGTCTCCTCCCCTCCGTGTCCCCGCGGCTCCAATTGAGTCCCTTCTTCCTCGCCGCGTTTCCGCAAGAGCCTTCCCCTCCCCAAATCTGGCGATGTTCGAGCGACCCAGGACTCTGATCGGATCACCGGGATGTCCGTTCCCGGATCCAATTTCGACGGCGCCTGGAAGGAGACCGTTGAGGTCTTCCTTCCGTGGCTCGTTGAGCTCTCGCTCGCTGCTATCGCCGGCAGATCGACTGGAGCCGCGGCTTCGAGTTCCTCGATTCCGAGCTCCGATCCCTCTCCCCCAGGCGTGGTTTACGACGCCGTCGGGTTGACAAGCTTGTCCGCGTCTTCTTCAAGGATGGCCGCTCCCAGTGGATCTATCTCCATCTCGAGATCCAGTCCCAGGCATCGGAGGACACACCTGTCCGGATATTTCGGTGCTACTACCGGATCTACGACCAGCACGGCGTGCCCATACTCAGCCTGGCGATCCTCGCCGATCCGGATCCCAACCACCGCCCAGGCGATCTGGATCTGCGCATCGCCGGGTCTGGCTGCCTGTTCCAGTATCACGTCTGCAAGCTGACCGATTTCACCGACGAGTTCCTGGAGGCCAGTCCCAATCCGGTGGCCAAAGTCGTTCTGGCCCATCGGATCGCCCAACGAACCGCCAAGGATCCGGTGGCACGGATGCAGGCAAAGCTCCGATGGATCTGGGAACTGATCCGTCAGGGCTTTCCGCGGGGTCATATCGAGAGACTCTTTCGGGCGTTGGAAGCCATGAACCCATTGCCTGACGAGCTCGACGTTGAATTCATCAACCAAATCAGCCAATCTGAAGGAAGTTCGATCATGCCCATCATCGCCACATTCGAACACCGCATCCGACGGCAGGTCCTCGCTGAGGGTCTCACCCAAGGCATCTCCCAGGGCCAGCTACTGACCTTGCGGGACGCCATTCGGGACCTGCTGGAGGAACGCTTTGGGCACACCCCGCCCGGGATCGGGGAGCGTCTCGAACAGGAGACAGATCCCGCCGTCCTGAAATCGTGGCACCGCAGTGCCGCCACCATCGAGTCTTTGGAGGCCTTCGGAAGGCTCCTGGAGCGAAAGGCGTAGAAGCCGAGTTGAGTGTTGGGAGTCGAGAGTTGAGAGAAGGGGCGTGGGCCACCTTCAGGCACTCGTGCCTCCGGTCTGAACGCTCAGCTCTCAGCTCGCCCCCCGGGCCACTCAGGTCCCTGCCAGTTGTGTTGGTTTGGCAACCTGCTCTCGTCACGACAGGCCACGTCCATCATTCTGAAGTCCGATGAACCCAATCTCCCTCGCTGTCGTCTGCTGCGAACCCACCGCGCAGCATCATTCCCGGGTGGTCGACATCACGATGTCCCGCCAGGAGTTCGATGCCCGGGTGCTCCGGACGACAGAGCAGCGGCTTGGGGCGGGCGAGGCACGGGAACTGCACAACGCTGCCCATGATCCCGAGCACGGACCGGTCACCTACGTTCAGGAAGTCCACGAGGGCGGATTCTCGGTCTTTGCCGGTGCGCCCGACGGACTTCAGGAACGGTTCTTCGGTCCCGGAACCTTTGTCGCGTTCATGGATGACCGAGGGCCCGGACATGCATCGTGGGTGGGTCCTGAGGGAGTTCGCCGAACGCTCCGGGTCCTCAAGGGCCACCTGGCGGTCTAGACTCGGCCAAGGGAGACCGTGTTCGGGAAGGCCTGCCGGTTGACCCCGGGTTAGACCCGGACCCCTGGAACCAGGAAGTCGAAGGTGTGGCGCCAGGACCCGTTTGCTAGGTGCTCCGACGTGGCGGATCCGGTCGCGCCTGAGTATTGACCGGAGCCTCCGATGATCGGCCGAACCAGCGTGGCCCCCGTGGCAATCGTGCTGGAGATGCCGGGATAGAATCCACTGCCCGCCACCAACAGCTGGTCGGCAGAGCCCGCCAGATGGAATTCACCCGTGCCGAAGATGAAGTGGAGGTTTCCTATGCGGACCTCGTCCCCGACCCCCGGGTAGTCGATGCTCGTCGTCGTAAGGGTGGCATCGATCCGTCCCACGATGGCGCCATTCAGATCCTGGATCGCAGTGGCGGGGAGGACCCGGAGATCACCGAGCTGGTGGCCCGGAGACCCGGGCGTGACGAGGAGCGTTTTGACCGAGGCATGGGTCACGGTAAAACGGAACGGGGCCAGTTCCCGGGGTGTTTCAGCTTTGGGTGTCTGGGGTCTCCGGCCGCCCGCCTGGGCGACCCACGAGCCGGCCACGGTGGCCCCGGCGAGGACCAGGAGCTGACGACGGGATCCGGAGTGCTGTTGAGGAATCATCGGGGACACCGGTGCGGACGGAACCCCCGTTTTCAAGGGTCGAGTCGTCAACAGTCGCCCGGTGGGCGACACCCGGTTGGCCGGATAGACCGAGGATCCGAAACAACAGCAGCAATTGTCTGGAATGGCCGTCGCCGCTGAATCTAATCAACCCATGAAGAGCGCATTCAAATGGGCATTCCGGCTCCTCGCGGCCCTCGGCATCCTGGTTCTGGCCTTCAAGGTTGCCGACCGATGGGTCCGACACTCCGGCACCCTGCCGGAGGTCCCGGATCCGAACGGCTATGTCACCGTCCTCGAGGTCGCCCACCGGATCCAGGGTCCCGAGGGCGACATCGCGGACGTGTCGGCCGACAAGGTCCGGGAGTTCGCCACGACCCAGAGGGAGGCGCTGGACCAGGTCCGGATGGCGGTCCACGGACCCTCGGGCGTCGCTCTGGAAGCCGATCCGAAATGGCCGGAGCGACAGCTCACCGAACTCACCCAGCTGAAGCGTCTTGCGGTGCTGGTGGGTCTTCGGTTCAAGGCGGAGCTGCTCGAGGGACGGACCAACGCAGCGGCCTGGGCCTGGGTGGCCATGATCCTCGTCGGCCAGACCATCGCACGGGGTGGGCGCAAGCTGGAGGCGTTGTCGGGCATGGCGGTCGAGAAGGTCGCCACGGCCTCTCTCCGGTCCATGATCCCAACGCTGGATGCCTCAACCTGCCCCAGCCTGGCGCAGGAACTCGAGCGGGCCGAGGAGTCCCGGGACACGGCAGAACGGATCCTTGAGACCGAGCGGAACTGGTCCCTGGCCGCCTTCGGTCTGGTGGCCAAGGTGGGTGAGCGGGTCGGGGCCGGTTCCCAGGTCCAGGCCCGCAAACAGTTCCTGACCCGGTATCGGGAGACGGAGCGGGACACCCGCCGTCTGATCCTCGCCCTCGCCGCCCGATCCGTGTCGCTGTCGACCGGCTGGACGGTGGGCGCCCCCTCCGACCTGGTGCCAGGAGTCCTCGAGGCGGTCCCCGTGGATCCCTAGACCGGTGTGCCGTTCACGGCGCTGCCCGGGACACCGTAGGACCGTGGCTTCCGAGACCTCGATCCCGCTGGGAACGGTCCCGTGCATTCCTCGCTTGGCGACCGACGCGGGTCGGGACACCGTTCGCCCATGGCCTTCGATGGTACGGATTTTGTGGATGCCGACGTGTCGCCGACCCGGACTCCTCCTCCCGGAAACCGGGCACCGACCCGTGAGGAGCTGGATGCCCAGCTGACGGGCACCCAGCAGCAGCTGGCCAAGCTCAAGGAAGCCCAGGACCAGCTGGAGAGGGCGCGTGCCGCGGTCGAAGAGATGCGGAGGAGGCGGGCGGAGTTCGGCAATGGACGGACTGAGATGCTGCAGGCCCTCGCCCGGGGTATCGGCATCCTCGACAAATCAGAACACCAGGCCCGCCAGGACGCCGAGCAGATGGCCAAGTCGTTGGTGGGACTCCGCGAGGCCCTGGGATCGGTCGAGCAGCTCAACGAGCAGGCCTGGACCGCGGAGAACTGGGAGAAGGAACTCACCCGTGCCCTGACCACGATCGAGAACGCCCGGAGGGAATACCTGGGCGCCTGCCGCAGCTGGCCGGTCCTCGACGCAAAGGGGACCGACACCGAGACACGCCCCGGTTCGCCGTCCGATCCAGTCCGGGGATTGGCCTCGCTCCCGATGATGTCCCTCTGTCGGCTGGGCCTGGCGTTGACCTGGCCCGTCGCGGTGGCGGCGCTGATCGGGGTCGTTGTCCTAGTTGTGGTTTCGGTGAGGCGCTGAGCCAGCAGGTCACAACCTCCATGGGCTGGTTTGGAAACAAGGATGGTGCGGATCCGCTGGCGGCCCGGGAACGGGAGCTGGAGCAGGAGATCGCACGGCTGACCCAAAAGGTCAGCCACCTGGCCCAGGAACAGCCGAAGCCCGTCGTCCGGCCCCCGGCGGTTCCCCAGGAGGCCACGGCGGCATCGAAGGCCTTCGGCGAACGGTTGGAACCAAATCCGGTTCCGGTCCCCCAGCGTCCCCCGGGCTACTACAACGAGTTCGGGGTCGCAAAATTCGACCTCATGGCCGCGATCCGTCGGTGGTCGATCCATTTGAGGGGCCCCGCCTCCAACAACCCCCGGATGGCACGGATGCTAGCGGCGGGCAGCGTCCAGGGACTCCGGACGCTCCGTTATGAGCGTCGGGTGGCCCGGAACCGGTTCATCGCCCTCTTCGTCATTCTGCTCCTCATCCTCTGGGGGCTGACCTACTCCTACCTCCGGATCCGCTAGCTTCAGGGGTGTCCCATTCCGGGCCTCCGATCGAGGACCTCCCGGAGGGCCCCCATTGCCGTCGTTCGATCCTGGAATGTAGGCTGCTCGGATGCATCGCCTCCTCCGGACCGCAACGTTCCTCCTCGGCTTCGTCGTCACCGCGACCGCAGCAGAGGACATCGTCCTGCGGGATGGCGTCGCCGTTACCTTCGGAGGACGCATGGGCCGTGTGCCATTCCGCGTCGACCCTGTCGAGGCCCGCCTCGTCCAGGGATCCTAGACCCTGCCCAAGGCGGGCGATCTTGTGATCCTGCCCGCCGGAACCAATGCAGTCTGGGAGACAGTGGTGGCGAAGCCCGGGGGTGAGTTCGAGCATCCTGCGGTTCGAGGGGGTTATGTGTCGGTGCCGTTCGTGTCGGACCGGGAACGCATTCTTCTCCTGCAGGCGGCGGGACATCAGATGGTCTACGTCAATGGCGTCCCACGGGCCGGGGACATCTACCGAAACGGATCGGTATCCCCGCCGGTGGTGATGCGGAAGGGCACCAACGAACTGTTGTTTGCGACGGGGCGCGGTGCCTTGAATGTCCGCCTGGCGGAGCCGACCGAACCGGTCGCTCTCGATCCAAGGGACCCGACGTTGCCCGATCTCGTCCTGGGCCAGCGCAATGACACGGTCGGCGCCGTGATCGTCGTCAACGCCACAGAAAAGCCCGTCGAGGGCCTGACCCTCCGGGCGACCGTCGCGGGTGGCGGAACCACCGACAACCGGGTCCCCACTCTCCCGGCGTTTGGCGTTCACAAGACTCCGTTCCGGATCGTCCATTCGGGACGCTCCCGGACCAACCGGTTGGATCTTGCCCTCGAACTGCGCGACGGCCGGACCCGTCTGGCGACCCGGACCTTCCCGCTTTCCGCCCTTCCGAAGGAGTCGACGCGTCGCGAGACGTTCGTCAGCGGGATCGACGGTTCGGTCCAGTACTATGGCTTCGTGCCGGCTCGCCCGTTGGACGGGGACACAGCAGCTCCGGGACTTGTGATCAGTGCCCATGGAGCTGGAGTGGAGGGAGCCGGTCAGGCGGCGTGCTATGTCCCCAAGGCCAGCCTGCACATCGCGGCCCCCACCAACCGCCGGCCGTTCGGGTTCGACTGGGAGGACTGGGGACGCCGGGATGCCATCGAGGTTCTCGATCGCGTGCAGAACCTCTATCGAACCGACCGGTCGCGGACCTATCTGACGGGACATTCCATGGGAGGGCACGGCACGTGGCAGATGGGCGGCACGTTGCCTGACCGGTTCGCAGCCCTCGCACCCAGCGCCGGATGGATCAGCTGGGGTACCTATGGCGGTGGACGGCGACCCTCACCGACCAACGACGTCCAGCGCCTGATCCAACGGGCCTCCATGCCGGTCGACACCTTTGTGCTGGCGACCAACTACCTCCAGCACGGGATCTACATCCTGCATGGTGATGCCGACGACAACGTGCCGGTCGCCCAGGCCCGCACGATGCGGGAGCTGCTGGGGACGTTCCACCATGACTTCGCGTGGCATGAGGTGCCGGGGGCCGGACACTGGTTCGGGAACCAGAGCGTGGATTGGCCCGCGATCTTCGATCTCTTCGCGCGCCATCGGATCCCGGGACCGACCGAGGTCCGACGACTGCGGTTCACGACGGCAAATCCGGGGATCTCGGCGAAGTGTCAGTGGGCGTCGATCGAGGCGCAGATCCACCCACTCGCGCCGAGCTGGATCGACCTCGAGTGGGATTCATCGTCGCGTCGGGTCACCGGCAGCACCGAGAACGTCGCCCGGCTTGCTTTGCACCTGAATCTTCTGGAGCGGGGATCCATTCCGACGCTGACATTGGATGGACAGACGCTGACGAATCTCCAATCCGCGGAGCCATCGTCCTCGGGCACCCCGCCGAGGGCCGTCTGGCTGACGCGCCAGGGCGATCGGTGGTCGCCCGCCGGACCGGCTTCCGTGGCCGAGAAGGGGCCGCATCGGGCCGGGCCGTTCAAGGAGGCCTTTGGCCATCGGATCCTTCTGGTCTACGGGACGCGGGGGACTGCAGAGGAGAATGCCTGGGCCGAGGCCAAGGCCCGGTTCGACTCGGAGAGCTTCTGGTACCGGGGCAATGCGAGTCTGGAGATGATCCCCGACACCGACTTCGATCCCGGACGGCATCGGAATCGAGGGGTGATCCTGTATGGCAACGCGGACAGCAACGCCGCCTGGAAGGTGCTGCTCGCGGACAGCCCGGTCCAGGTACGACGCGGATCGGTCCGAGTGGGCGATCGGGAGACATCGGGGACGGATCTCTGCTGCCTCTTCGTCCGGCCGCGTCGGGACAGCGATGTCGCCTGCGTCGGAGTGGTGTCGGGTACGGGCCCTGTGGGGATGCGGCTGTCGGATCGGGTCCCCTATTTCATGGCAGGAGTGGCCCTGCCGGATGTGACGGTGTTCGGACCGGCCACCCTGGAGCAGGGCTGGGGAGCGGTCCTGGGCGCGGGCTACTTCGGCAACGACTGGACCGTGGAGAACGGTGAGTTTGCGTGGCGGTAGGGTCCGGGATGCCTCGATGTGCCGCTGGGGAAGCGCCCCCCTATTTCGAACCGAGGGCACTGGCCATGGTGAAGATCGGAAGCAGGAGACCCAGGGCGAGGAATCCGATTGCTGCCGCGACGCCGCAGAGGATCGCGGGTTCGATGAGTCGGACCGCCTGGTCGACCTGACGATTCGTCCGTCGTTCCACCGTGTCGGCGATCTGCACCAGGACCTTGTCGAGGTTGTTGGATTCCTCGGCCACGGTGATGATTGCGAGGATCTGCTCCGGGATGAAGTCGCCCTTCCCGAGCTCCTCGGAAAGGCGTTTGCCGTCCCGCACCGCCTCGGTCGCGATCGCGATGCGCTCGGCCAGCAGATTTGAGCCGGTGGCGTCCTTGCTGATCTTCAGCGCGGCCAGGAGGGGGACGCCATTGGCGAGCATGGTGCCGAGGATCCTACAGAACCGGGTAATGGCGAGGAGCCGGAGGGCGGAGCCTACGACCGGGATCTTGAGACGCCAGATCTCGAGCTTCCGGCTGACTGCTTCGTTCTGACGCTGGGTCCAGAGGAGACCTCCGACCCCGGCGAGTCCGACGACCAGCAGGTACCAGTATTTCCGTACGATGAAGCTGGCCGTGAACATGATCTCCGAGGGCAGCGGTTTCTTCACGTTGCCGAGGAGGGGCTCGAACTTGGGCACGAAGAACATCAGGGCGGCAAGCATCACGACGGTGCCGAGTCCGGCGAGCAGGGCGGGGTAGATGAGGGCGCCCAGGACCTTGCTGCGGAGCTCCTCGAACCGTTCGATGAACCCCGCGAGGCTGCGCAGGACCTCCTCGAGGAACGCGGCGCGCTCACCGGCCTGCACCATGGCGGTGTGCAGCGGAGGAAAGACCTCGGGGTACTGGCGCAGGGTCTCCGCCAGCGAACGGCCGTCGGCCACGGAGGCCCGGATCTCCCGGAGCAGTTCCTTCACCGGGGGCGATGGGGTCGACTTCACGAGCGAGTCCATCGCCCGGAGGAGCGGAACCCCGGAGCCGAGGAGGTCCGCCAGCTGCCCGTAGAGCAGGCCGAGTTCGGCTGCCTTCACCCGACGTCGTCGTGGCTTGCCCGATGCGGCGGCGCCGACGCCCTTCACCGACACAGGGAAGAGGCGCTTCTCCTCGAGCATTCGAAGCGCGGCACCCTCGCTGTCGGCCTCGAGGGTTCCGGCGACGCGGGCGCCGGACTCGTTCATCGCGGTGTAGGCGAACCGGGCCATCGGGATGCCGGACTAGAGTGCGGTGCAGAGGACGACCTCGTCGGGCGTCGTGACGCCCGCGCGGACCTTGATCCAGCCGTCCTCGCGGAGGAGGCGGAGTCCGCTCGACCGACCCGCGGCCACGATCTGGGGCGACGGGGCGCGCTCGATGATCCTCTCCGCAATGACCTCGTTCATCACAAGGAGTTCGTAGAGCCCGCTCCGACCCCGGTAGCCGGTGTTTCGGCAATGGGGACAGCCGGTGCCCCGGGCGAGGCGCTCGCTGGGAGCGAGGACCAGGTCCCGCGGCAGGGTTCCGGGTTCGGGTTCATAGTCCTCCCGGCATTTGGGACACACCCGACGCACCAGGCGCTGGGCCATCGCTCCGATCATCGTGCTGCTGACGAGGAAGGGTTCGACCCCCATTTCGACCAGCCGCATGGCCGCGGAGGCGGAATCGTTCGTGTGGAGCGTCGACAGCACCAGGTGGCCCGTCATCGCCGCCTGGGTCGCCGCCCGGGCGGTCTCGAGATCGCGGATCTCACCGATCATCACGACATCTGGATCGTGACGCAGGATCGCTCGGAGCCCCTTCTCGAAGGTCATGCCCACCTGGTAGTTCACCGGGATCTGGTTCACCCCCTGGAGGTGGTATTCGACCGGATCCTCGACCGTCAGGACCTTGATTCCGGGTCCGACAATGGCGTTGAGCGCTGCATAGAGGGTGGTGGTCTTCCCGGCTCCGGTTGGGCCCGTGACGAGGAAGATCCCGTGCGGACGGTCGATGAGGCCCTTGAACAGTCCGTAGGTGTCGTCGTCCATCCCCAGCTGCTGCAACGTGAAGAGGACGTTCGACTTGTCGAGGAGACGCATCACCACGCCCTCGCCGAAGAGCATCGGAATGACGCTCACACGGACGTCGACCTGGCGTCCGCCCACCTGGAACTTGATGCGTCCGTCCTGCGGAATGCGCCGCTCGGCGATGTTGAGGTTCGCCAGGATCTTGATGCGGGAGATGATGGCCGCCTGGAACCGATGCATCTGGGGCGGCACCGAGGCCTCCTGGAGCACGCCGTCGATGCGGTAGCGGATCGACATCTGGTGCTCGTAGGGCTCGATGTGGATGTCCGACGCCCGCTCGTTGACCGCCTCGATGATGATCTCGTTGACGAGCTTGATGACGGAGGCCTCTTGGGCGGCCTCAAGCAGGTCTTCTCCGCCATCGACCGCACTCGTCATGGACTCGAGTCCATCCGCCCCGACCATCTCGTCCAGGGTGTCGCCTCCGAGGCCGTAGTGCGTCTTGATGACCTTCTCGATGTCGTCGCGGGGCGCAAGCACAGGACGAACATCCAGTCCCGTGCTCAGCCGGAGATCGTCGAACGCGTAGAGGTCGAAGGCATCGCTCGTGGCGACGTTGAGGATCCCGTTCTCCCGGGAGATGGGTACCAGGCGTTTCCGGTAGACCACCTTGGAGGGAAGGCTTCTGAGGACCTCCGGGTCGATGGTGAGGTCCTGGAGCTGGACCAGCGGGATGTCGAGCTGTTGGGACATCAGCTCCAGCAGCTGGCCTTCGGTGAGGAGTCCAAGCTGGACCAGTGCCCGGTCGAGGCGCAGCCCCTCCGCCCGCTGGAGCGCCAGTGCGTCGTTGAGGTGGCTTTCCGTCAGCAGCCCGCGGGCGACGAGGATGTGCGAGAGGTTCATGGGGAAGGCATTCTGAGGATGACGCCCGGGAGGCTAGGAGGTGCGGATCCCGGAATCACCAACGGACGTTGTCTCAGACGGGTCGGGTTCCAGGGACATTCATCGGAAGGCGGATCGGGATGGGAGTGGACAGGCCCGTCGCTACCGACGGAGGCGTCAGGTTCGACGGTGGACCTTGTGGAAGGCGGCCTGGTCGGTGGGCTTGAGGATCAGTTCGTCGACGCAGACGTGGGGTGGACGGGAGGCCATCCAGACCATCGAGTCGGCCACATCGTCGGCTGTCAGGGGCAGGACCCCACGGTAGACCGCGGCGGCACGGGTGGTGTCACCCTTGAAGCGGACATCCGAGAACTCGGTCTCGGCCATGCCGGGATCGATGGAGCCGACCCGGATGCCGGTCCCGTTGAGTTCAAGACGCAGGGATTCGGTGATCAGGCGCACACCCGCCTTCACGCCGCAGTAGGCGGCACCCCCCTCGTAGCCCCGGTGACCGGCGATGGAACCGACGTTCAGGATCCAGGCACCGTCATGGTGGGGGAGCAGCGGCAGCACCGCGCGGGTCATCCGGAGCAGCCCGAGGAAATTCGACTGCACCATCGCCTCCCAATCCTCGTCCCGCGCCGTGGCCACGGGGTCCAGCCCGTGGGCGCCGCCGGCGTTGTTGATCAGGACGTCGATCCGCGGCGTGAGGGACCGAGCCCAGTCGAGGAACGCCTCCACGGAGGCGGTCCGGCCGACGTCGAGGGAGTGGTGATGGACCGACGCGGCTCCGGCGGCGCGGGCGGCGGCGGCACTCTCGGCGAGGCGTTCATCCCGTCGGGCCCCGAGAAGGAGGTGAGACTCTTCGCCCGCGAATCTCCGGGCGGCAGCGGCCCCGAATCCGCTCGAGGCCCCGGTGACGAGGATCCAACGTCCTGCGAGCTTCATCCGAGGTCGAGGAGCAGGCGCTTCAGAGCACGCCTTCGCGGATGCGGTCGAGGAGCAGCTTGGTCGCCCGGATGCCCTGGGCCTCGCTGAGTGTGTCGCCCTCGTACTCGATGCCGACGTACCCGTGGTATCCGGCGTCCAGGACGATCTTCATCATCCGCGGATAGTCCGTCTCCACGCACTGACCGGCCTGGTCGAAGTTGTGGCTCTTTGCGCTGACGGCCTTGGCGAAGGGCATCAGTTCGGCGACGCCGAGATACCGGTCATACCAGTTGCCTTCGGAGATCTGGAAGTTTCCGAAGTCGGGGAGCGTGCCGCAGTTGGGTTTGTTGACCCTCCGCATGACCCCTGAGAGCCACTTGCCGTCGGAGCTGAGGCCGCCGTGGTTCTCTACGATGCAGTTGAGTCCCAATGGAGCACAGTAGGCGGAGAGCTGGGCGAGGCCGTCCGCGGCCCGCTTTTGCTGCTCCTCCGGCGATCCCACGCCACCGGTGCCGGCGTTGACCCGGATGCTGTGGCAGCCGAGGGACTTGGCGGCATCGGCCCACTTGTGGTGGTTCATCACGGCCTTGGTGCGCTTAGCCGTGTCGGGATCCCCGAGCTCACCTTCTCCGTCGCACATGATGAGCAGGATCTTCACCCCCTGATCGGACGCCCGCTTCTTCAGCTCCTGCAGGTACGCGGCGTCGGTGGCCTTATCCATCATGAACTGGTTCACCAGCTCGATGGCCTCGATGCCGTAGTCGGTCCGAGCCACCCTCGGGAAATCGAGGTTGGTGATGACGTTCGACCGCAGCTCGCGGTGGAGCGACCACTCGGCGAGACTGACCTCGAACGGGGCCTTGGGGACCTTGGGGGTGGCGCATCCGGCGGTCGCGAGGGCGACCGTGGCGGTGGTGCGGTGGAGGAACTGGCGACGGGTCAGATTCATGATCGGGGTCGGGACAGGTTCAGTGGGCCGGGGCCGAGGATCCACCCGCCGAGGCGGCCGGGGCCTTGGGCGGATGGAAGAACAGCGCGAGAGCGACCGCGGCACCCGCCGAGGCGATGAGCGGCACCAGGAACAGACCCTTGAAGTCGACGATCTTGGTGGCGGGGTTCGTGTAGACCGACTGCATCAGATAGGGGCAGATCGAGTTGGCCACGAGGGCGCCGATGCCGAGGATCTGGAGGTTGAAGAGACCCTGGGCGCTCGACCGGATGTCCTTCGGGAAATAGGCATCCACGAAGATGTAGACGGTCGCGAAGAAGAAGGCGTAGCAGATGCCGTGGAGGACCTGGATCAGGATGATCGCGGTCGCATTCCCCGGCATGAAGGAGTAAACGGCGAACCGGGCTGCATGGCCAAGGATCCCGAAGATCATCGTCGTCCGCCATCCGAGGGTCTTCAGGGTCGCACCCAGGACGAACATGGTGAGGATCTCCGCGATTTGTCCGATGCTCATGATCGGTGTGATCCAGGGGGCGGCGATGCCGACGCCACCGGCCTCCTTGGCGGTTCCGAGGAAGATGCCCGTCCAGTTGAAGTAGCAGTTGTGGACGAAGGAATCGACGAAGGTCACCAGCCACAGCACGAGCACGAAGGGGTGGGCGAGCAGCTTGACCGCCTCCAGCCAGGCGAGGTTCTCGCTGGCGCCACCGGTCGCCTTCTTGGGCGGGGTGTGGGGCAGGGTAAAGCTGAACGCGGCGAGCACCAGCGAGGCGATGCCAGCAACGATGTAGGTCCACTTCGTGGCCGCCTTGGCGGCGTCACCCGTCAACGGATGGCTGAACACCGCCTCCAGCCACTTGCCCAGACCCTCGGGATTCGCCGCGCGGACCGCGTCCCAGTCGACAAAGATGAACGTGAACGGCCAGGCCGCGAGGATCCACCCGATGGTTCCGCCCATGCGGATGATGCCGAACTCCTTGGCAGGATCCTTCATGCTGGCGAAGGCGCTCGAGTTGGTGATCGAGATCGTCGGCACGTACAGAAGGCAGTGCACGAACATCGCGAGGAAGAAGGGCCAGAATTCCTTGGCGAAGCCGCAGTACAGAATGGCGAGGCCTCCGATGAGGTGGGACACCGCCAGGAACTTCTCCGCGGCGAATTTGCGATCCGCCCACTGGTTGCTGAAGAACATCCCGACAATCGAGGCGATCGGGAACGCGTTCAGGATCCAGGACTGTTCCGCCGCCGAGAACTTGAGGCTCGGGAGGTATCCGAAGATCAGCGGGAGCCAGGCGCCCCAGATGAAGAACTCGAGGACCATCATCAGGAACAACTTGAGGCGAGGGGTGGAATTCATGGGGAGTAGAACCTCCGGAACCCTAGGAAACGAGGGAGGCCCCGGACAAGCCCCATGTCGGGATCCAGAGGTGCATCCCACCGTTCCCGGGCTAGGCTCCCCGGCGTGAAGCTTCTCGTCACCGGTGGTTCCGGGTTTGTCGGCAAGGTCGTCGTTGAACGCCTCCTGGCCCGCGGTCACTCCGTGCGGGTCCTCGCCCGGGGGACCCGCCCCGACCGGGGGGCCGCCTGCGAGACGGTCCAGGGCTCCGTCCTCCGGCCAGAGACGCTCCCCTCCGCCTGCCGGGAGGTCGACGGCGTCGTCCACCTCGTGGGCATCATCAGCGAGGTCGGGGACCAGACTTTCGAACGTGTCCACACCGAAGGGACCCGGAACATGCTCCACGCCGCCCAGTCGGCAGGAATCCAACGCTTCATCCACATGAGTGCGCTTGGGACCCGTCCGGATGCCGTGGCGCGGTATCATCGATCCAAATGGGGGGCCGAGGTGGCGGTGCGGGCCAGCGGGCTCGACTGGACGATCTTTCGGCCCAGCCTGATCTACGGGCCGGGCGACGGGTTTGTCGGGCTGTTTGCCCGGATGGCCCAGTGGTCTCCGGTCCTGCCGGTGATCGGCACCGGCCAATCCCGGGTCCAACCCGTTGCAGTGGAGGATGTCGGCCACTGTTTTGCCTCGGCGCCCACGACCCCGGCCGCGGTGGGGAGGACCCTTGATCTCTGCGGTCCACGGTCCTATCCGTTCGACCGGGTCATCCGGATGATCCTCGAGGCGACCGGGCGGCACCGGGGGGTGGTTCACCTGCCACTCCCCATCGCGCGGCTCCAGGCGGGGATCCTCGAGAGCGTGTTCCCGCGGATTCTGGACCAGGCGCCGCCCCTGAACCGGGATCAGATCCAGATGCTGGAGGAGGACAACGTCGGGGATCCGGTCCCGGCCAGCGAGGTGTTTGGCTTTGTCCCCCGGTCCTTCGAGGACGGTCTGGCGCGTCTGTTCCGACGGACCTGAACCGACCTTTCTCCAATTTTGAACGGGTCCGGATCCGGGTGCGTCGGATGCGTCATGAAAGCCCGCTCGTCCCTGAGATCGGCCGGGCTGCAGAAAAAAGCCCGGTCTCGGAGCCACGGACCACGGATGTCCACCCCCCCCAGCGAGGATGGCGACGTGAAAAGTGAACTTGGCTTAATCATCCCGGCGGTTCCCAAGACCCGTCGGATCACCCAGCCCCGTCCCGCCGCGCAGCTGAACTTTGCGCTGCCGCCTTCGGCCCCGGCCCCGGTCCGACGCCGTCAGGAACCCTTTGGCGCCAACCGACCCTGTCCCCGGAGGCGCGCCGACTGGTGGTTCGACCAGATGCGGCTCCTCGTGGCCGAAGGGCGCGAGCTGGAATCCCCGGGGGTGTTCTGACCCGGCACAGCCCCAGCTCCGCTACCCTCCACGTCCTTGGGTCCCCCTGTCTCCGTGGATTCGGCTGCCACCGCCGGATCAGTCGACACGAGGCGACACCACCCGGAAGAACTGGGGTCCATCGCCCGGTTCTGGAATGAGGATTTCCACAGGGCCACTCGTCGCTGCCGGTGGGATCCGGGGGCCGGGACTCCAGGGACCCTTTGCCGCATCCGGGCTCGATTCGACCGAGTAGCTCTGCCCTGCGGTCACGGTCACCACGAACCGCATGGACCCCGGAGTCGAGGCCGGACGTTCCACGACCAGGACCTTCGGTTCCACGGCCGGGACATCGTCCCACCCTGGGGTCCCTCCCATCACAGCGCTGGCGGACCAGGTGCCTGAGGGAAACCGACGTACCAGCGACCGTCCCTGACCATCGGTGGACGGATGGGGGGCATCGTCATAGGTGAAGGCCTCGAGCGGTTCGCCCCACGGACCGGTGAACACCAGCGTGTCTCCGGCGTTGTTGAGCTGTCCGGTGAAGGTGCCTTCGATGCGTGCGGACCGTCCGTATCGTTCGAGGAAAGCCTCCCGGTCCCGCACCACGACCGCGTTCTCCCCGGGCAGGAGCGGACGGGTTTCCCTCGGGAAGGTGAATCCGATCCCGGCACTCAGTTCGGCTCCGGCGAGCGCCACGGGTTCGGTCCCGATGTTCCGGACCTCCAGGAACTCGTAGTCGTTCTTGTCCCGAAGGCCCTTCGGATCCGCGGGAGGATGGTACATGATCTCCGAGATCCGGAGAGGCGGCACGGTCGTGGCGTAGTGGCCGACGACCGGCGGGCTCCACTTGGTGCCGTTCCTGGCTCGGGCGATCACCCGGGTGCTGGCCTCGACTCGGAAGGACGTCGAGTAGGTCCGGGCGCTTCCGGAGACAGCGCCCCCGATCGCCCGGGGATCCGATCCGTCCAGGGTGTAGTAGACCGGAAAGGTCGATTCGAGAGTCACGGTGACCCCATTCGGATGGTAGCCGCTTGCGGGGGAGAGGGTCGGCCACCGGACGATCGTGGAATCGATCCATCCCAGACGCCCGGTCACCCACTTCTTCAGGAAGCCGATCTCCTCCTCGTAGGTCTTCCCGATGAACCAGTTGGGCCAGACGTATCGGCCAAGGGTCGGCCACCGGACGAAGTTCCGCTGCTGCGCCTCCCTCAGCTGGTTGGTGAGTCCCTCGATCACCGCGAGGACGTTGCTGGTGGCGAAGGGACCCTGACGGAGTGACGCCCAGCGGTCGGCGTGACGCTGGGTGAACTCCGGATCCTGGAAGAGCTTCGGATACCACGGATAGTCGGAAGTGCTGATCTGGGGCCAGTACCAGCCATTGGTCTTCCAGCCCTCGGCATAGTCGGCGTTCCCGAGGGACAGGTTGTAGTCCCAGATCGGACCCATCTTCAGCCGACCGCCCTTGTCCCGATGCATGAAGGTGCTCAGTCGGTAGCCATCGATGTTCTTCATCGTCTCGACCATCCACCAGTGGTCGATGAAGGCATCGGCGTCGGCATGGGCCGCATAGCCAAGCACGGGGTCCCGGAACTGGGTGCCGTACAGAGCGGTCTCGAACTGGTTCATCGACGTCCGGATGGCGGTCCACTGGACCGATCCCAGCTCCCGGGCCCTGGGCCATTCGATGCCCAACTGCTGCCCTCGGGTCGTCGTCACCGCCCAGTCGTTGTTGTCGAGCCGGTCCTTCTTGAGGATGAACCCACCGCTCAAGTTGGACGGACTCGAATCCGTGGGCTGCAGACCCGAGATGTCGACCCGATCAGCCCCGCCCTTGATCTTCTCGACCACCACGTACACGCCCCGGTAGTCGGCAGGCTCGAGCGAACCGAGACGGTTGTAGTAGAGCTCCACCAGCCGGGTACGGGGAGCGTAGCGGCCGATCTGACGGCTCAATTCGTAGGCGACGACATCCCGGATGAGGGTCTTGTCCGTATAGGGCGCGTAGAGGACCCAGTCGGAGTCGGCAGGAAGGCCGAGGATGGACATGGACCGGTCGGAATCGTCGTCATGGCGGAGCTCGAGGCCCATCGACTGTTTGGGAAATTGTGTCGAGCTCGACCCCCGGATCTCGAACGTGGCGCGGGTGTGGACGTCGAGTTCCGCCGGCAACAGAGCCCCGAGGTCGCCGGGAAGCCGGGTCCGACCGTCGACCGGCTTGAGGATCGTCACCGTACCCCGGGTCCGGGAGTCCTGGGAGATGGCCGAGCCGTAGGTGTCGAGGATCACCAGGGGCAGGTTCGAGGAATGGCCCTGGAGTGTTGGATCCACCAACGTATAGGCGGTGCCACAGATCGGACCCGGGATGTGCCCCGCCAGGAACTCCCGGGCCCGTATCCGGAGCGTCCGATCCACCCGGAGAGGGGCCTCGTAGAGGGCTGAGGCTTCCGTCGGGACGGCGCCGTCCAGGGTGTACCGGATCTGTCCGTTGGGATGGGTGGATGTGAGGGCGACCTCGAAGGCGCCGACAAACAGACCACCGGACTGCGAATACGCCACCGTCCCGGCGCGGGCTGGAAACCCGGGGGTGTTGCCCACCCGAGGAGTGGGGAGGTTGAGGTACACGGGTGAACCGGGCTGGTCCGAGGACAGCCCATACGAGACATCCGCAAACTGCTCAGGGTAGTTCCTGAACTCCGAGGCGACCGTGACGCCATCGGGTCGGACCAGTGCGAGATAGCCTCCCTTCGACGACAGGCGGAAATTGGTGTGGAGGCCTGTTGGCACCAGGGTCTGGTTCTTCGCCGAGGCGAAGATCACGAAATACCCCCCGGCTGGGATCGTGTAGACCGGGATCTGCCAAGCGGTCTTGTTGGTGGGCGTGTCCGTCAGGTACCAGCCCCCGATGTCGACGGGATCGGCGCCGGTGTTGCGGAGTTCGATCCAGTCGGAGTAGGCCTGCTTGTTGTCCGTGAGCACGGTCACGTTGCGGGCCATGAACTCGTTCAGGACCACGTCAGCCGCCGCCCGGCATCCGATGAGGACGAGCAGCAGGGACACGAGCAACCGGATGTGGAACATGGTGGACGGGGGACGATGACACCTGGGAACGGTGGATTCACGCCCAACCTGCGCCCAACCCCGGTCATCCTCCCGGGAATTCCTTTGACTCTGCGGAACCGACACTGACCTTGGCCGGGTTCCATCACCCCGTCCCACACCATGAAACCTCTGTCCCGTCTCCTTCTCCTCCCGCTGTCCACGCTGCTTGCAGTCGCCTCCCTTGGCGCCGAACTCGGGGATCCCGCCCCGGCCCTCGACATCAAGGAATGGATCAAGGGCGGTCCCGTTGACATCGCCGCCGGCAAGGGCAAGACGGTCCACGTCGTCGAATTCTGGGCCACCTGGTGTGGTCCCTGCCGGACCAGCATCCCGCACCTGACCGAGCTCCAGAAGCGGTTCAAGGACAAGGGAGTGGTGTTCATAGGGGTCTCGAACGAGAAGTCCGACGTCGTGAAGAAGTTCGTCACCAAGATGGGCGACAAGATGGACTACGCCGTCGCGATCGACGGCGGCAAGACCTCCGAGGGCTACATGGAGGCCTTCAACATCAATGGCATCCCGCACGCGTTCGTGGTCGACAAGGACGGTCGCATCGTCTGGCAGGGCCATCCGATGGCAGGGCTCGACTCCACCCTCGAGAAGGTGGTGAACGGCAAGTATGACCTCGCATCCGCGAAGGCCGAAGCGGCGAAGGAAGCGGCCGCCCAAGAGAAGGAGATGGCGGCGCAGAAGAAGCTCCAGAAGCTCGCGAAGCTGATCGGCGAGGGCCGGGATGACGCCGAGACCAAGAAGCTCGAGGAGGAGCTGGTGGCGCTCGACAAGGAGCAGGGCGGTCTCTTCAACGGCCAGACCTTCGAGCCGGCGGATTTCCGGAAGCGGGTGGCCTTCATGCCGAAGTTCCAGAAATACCAGCAGGCCCTCATGAAGGGCGAGGACCCGGCCACTCTGGCCGCCTTGGAGAAGGAACTCGTGGCCGGCGCCCCCAAGGACTTCGACCTCGAAGGGTTCAAGACAATGTTCCGCAACCAGATGGAGCTCCAGAAGGTGACCCCGCTCCTCGAGACCTACCTGGAGGCGGTCAGCGAGAACGGCGATCCGGCGAAGGCGGCTGATGCCCTCGCAAAGATCGACGCCGCCAAGATCCAGTCCGGCATGGCCCTGAACCAGCTGGCCTGGAGCATCCTGACCAGCGAGGAGGTCAAGAAGCGCGATCTCCCCGCCGCCCTGCGCTTTGCCAAGCAGGCCAATGACCTCGCCAAGGGTGAGGATGCCGCAATCCTCGACACCTACGCCCGGGCGCTGTTCGACAACGGCAAGACCCAGGACGCGATCGCCACCCAGAAGAAGGCGATCGAGAAGGCGCCGGAGCAGATGAAGGACGGCCTAGAGCAGTCCCTGAAGAACTACGAGGCCAAGGCCAAGTAAGCCTTGGGCCGTCAGCAGTCCGGTGACCTCAACGCTGGCGTGGGCTCAGGCCTGCGCCGGCGTTTCCCATTCCACCCACGGCGGCATCGGACACCCGAGGCTGTCGGCGATCGCCCGGAGGAGTTCCGCCTCGCGTTCGTGCAGGACTCCGTCCTGCGCCACCGCCACCGCGCCGGCATCCACCACCCGCCTCCGGATCTCCGGCGTCGACTGGGCCAGCCGCTCCACGGCTGCCTCGACCTCGGTCAGGTTGCAGTGCTCGACCGACAGGAGTTCAAGGCCGGTGGCCTCGGGTCCGAGATGCGTGACACCGCTCGCGAAGGCCGCCTCCTGCTCGGCACGCTCCGCGGTGCCGACCTGGGCCAGGCAGGACAGCAGGACGCCACAGTCCGGAGCCACCTCCGTCAGACGTCGATGGCGCACCAGCCGGGGAGGCATCGGCTCAAAGTGGGGGGCCAGATGCCGCCTCAGGTTCCGCTGGAGGGCGAACTCGAAAAGGTCGACCTGACGGTCCGCGGCGACGAGGGCATCCGTGCTGCGGCAGAAGTCGGCATACTGATCGGGCGACAACCGCTGCAACGCTCCGGTGGCCAGGGCGGCGACGGGCAACCGGTCGAGGACCGGAAGTGTGTCCAGCACGGGGAGCAACCGGAGGAGTTCCCGGAGCAGGCCCGGGGCGACATTCCGTTCGAGGTGGGCCAGCTGGATCTTCCGGGTCCTGGGCTCCCGACCCAGCAGCAGTCCATGGACGACTGCCGAGGCGCCGAAGGGTTCCTGGACGGCCACCGCAACGGCTTCCGGCAATCCGGCGAGGAATCGTCCCGCGGCTGCCATCCCGGTGGGTGTGGGAACCGCTTCGGCCTCTTCCACCACCGCCCGGGTGACCGCCCGGGACTCGATGCCCCCGGAGAACCCCGACGCCCCCTCGGGCACCGAGCTTCCGGCCTCACCGGCCAGGGTGGCGATCTCGGGGTTGAAGGCGGGATCGAGCAGACGGATCCGCTCGTCGAGAGGCGGATGGGTCGCGAACAGGCTGTCGATCGCGCTGGCGAAGAACATGTGGGAGAAGGCCGATGCCTTCGGGCTCTGGATGCGGGAGCCGGAGGAATAGCCGGCGATCTTCTGGAGCGCCCCTGCGATGCCGCTGGGATTGCGGGTGAACTGGACTGCCGAGGCGTCGGCGAGGTGTTCCCGCTGACGGGAGATCGCCGCCTGGATGGCCTGGGCGAACAGCTGGCCGATCCAGCCGATGACGAGCAACCCCAGTCCGAAGACCAAGATGATGTTCACACCCTTGCCTCCGTCGTCGCGGCGACGGGGTCGGTGTTCCCCTCGGGCTGCGGCCTCGAAGAGGACGCGGCCGACCACGGTGAGTCCCATGATGCCATAGAGCCATCCGGTAAGCCGGATGTTCCGGAGCATGTCCCCGTTGAGGATGTGGCTGAACTCATGGGCGACGACCCCCTGGAGTTCGTCGCGGTTCAGCCGTTCGAGACAGCCTTGCGACACGGCCACGGCGTAGTCATCGGTGGTGTGGCCGGCGGCGAAGGCATTGATGCCGGATTCCTCGTCGAGGACATAGATCCCGGGCATTGGGACCCCGGAGGCGATCGACATCTCCTCCACGACGTTGAGGTAGCGTTTCTCGGTGAGATCCAGCGTGCCGGGTTCGACCGGACGTCCTCCACACGCCTCGGCCACGGCGCGTCCCCCACCCGTGAGGCTCGCCTTGCCGACAGCGACGCCGATGAGAATAACCGCGAGGGTCCCTCCGACGCTGAAGGGAACGATCTGGGGGTTTAGGAAGTCTCGTCCCTCCGACAGGATTCCCGCCACCAGGCAATGAACCGCTCCCACGATCCCGGCAACGCCCAGGATGTAGAGGATCAGGAGTCGACCCGTATTCTGCCGTGCCCGCAGCTGCCGCTCGTGGAACTTCAATGGTGCCGGGGAAGGTTGAGAGTTGAGTGTCGAGTGTTTGGAGAAGGACCCGTGGGCCGGGCACCCAGCGGTTTTCGGTCTCCTCCTGTGTTTCCTCCGCGTCTCGGTGTGAGGCTTTCCCCGCGTGCGTCTCAGAACGAAACCCGGACGCCCTTCCGCTCCTCGGGCGAGTCGACCTGCCACAGTTCCGCCGCGGCGAACTGGAAGAGTCCCGCGATGAGATTCGTCGGGAACGTCTCCCGGCGGGTGTTGTAGTCGGTCACGGCATCGTTGAAGGCCTGACGGGCGAACGAGATCTTGTTCTCGGTCGAGGTCAGCTCCTCCTGCAGGGACATCATGTTCTGGTTGGCCTTCAGGTCCGGATAGGATTCCGCCACGGCGAGGAGGCGTCCGATGCCCGCACCCAGGGTCTGTTCCGCGGCGAGGAGCTGCTTCATGGCCTCGGGATCCGCCGGGTTGGCGGCGACCCGGGTCGATGCGGTCATGGCGGAACCGCGGGCGGCCACGACCGCCTCGAGCGTGGCGCTCTCATGCTTCATGTACCCTTTGCAGGTCTCGACCAGGTTTGGGATGAGGTCGTACCGGCGCTTGAGCTGGACGTCGATCTGGGCGAACGCGTTCTTAAACCGGTTCCGGAGCGTGACCAGGGAGTTGTAGGTGCCGGCGATGAAGAGGCCGACGACAAGGATGCCGAAGAAGAGGACGCCGAGGACGATCAGGACAGCGATGAGCATGGGGGTTCCTGGGTGGAATGGGGTCGACTGAAACTGGGGTGTCCGGGGAGTTGAGCCGTCCGGAGCGAGACCAAGAAGCGTGGGAAACCCGGGACCGTCAACGGGATTTCTGGAAGGGGCTCCCTGGAAAAGGAATGGCGGAGAGGGAGGGATTCGAACCCTCGTTACGGCTTTTGGCCGTAAACCGGTTTAGCAAACCAGCGCCTTCAGCCACTCGGCCACCTCTCCGCGCTCCACAGAGGAAACACAGCGTGAACGGCAGGGTCAAGTTTCGTCACCCCCTCGTGTTGCCCTCCGGTGGCCCAGCCGGCCGGAAGCAAATTCGCCCGTGCGACTCTCCACTCCGGGACTAGGCTCAAGGGGTGAGGACCACCCCAGACCGACTCTGGCATGCCCGGTCCAAAGTGCAGGTCTGTCAGGTCCTGGAGACCCGCCCGGAGACCCGCCTGAGCGCCTCCTAGGTGACCGATCGTCTCCGCCGTTCCGGCCCAATGAGATCACCGAACGGGCGGAACCCCCGGGTGGAGGAAGTTCCTGCTCCAGTTCCATTAGGTCCTCGTCTACGTCCTCCTCGTCGCCCCGGCCGAGGCCGCCCTGCTCGGCGAATACGTCGATGCCGGCGTGATCTTAGGGGTTGTCCTGATCAACGCCATCGTCGGCCATCTCCAGGCGGCCAAGGCCGAGCGTGCCATCGGCGCCCTGTCCCGGATGCTCCGGACCGAATCGACCGTTCGACGCCAGGGGCAAAAGCAGCGGGTCCACTCCGCGGAACTGGTCCCCGGCGACATCGTCCTGCTGCAGTCGGGCGACCGCGTCCCTCATCGCCGGGACGGTCGACCTCATGACCCCGCTGACCCGCAAGATCCAGCAGGCCAGCGGAATCCTGGTGCAGGGGATCCTGGCCCTCGCCGCGGTGACCTTCCTCATCGGATGGCTCCGCGGGAATTCTGCCAATGAGATGTTCATGGCCGTCATCGCGCTGGCCGTGGAGGCCATCCCGGAGGGCCTACCGGCCGCGGTCACCATCACCCTGGCCATCGGGGTCGGACGCATGGCCCGCCGTCGGGCCATCAACCGCCGGCTCCCCGCGGTGGAGACCCTCGGCAACACTACCGTCATCTGTTCGGGCAAGACAGGCACGCTCACGGAGATCCAGATGACCGTCCGCGAGATCTACGCGGGCGGGGATTCGTTCCAGGTCAGCGGCATCGGGTAAGCCCCGGGGGGACAGATCCAGCGGGAGGGAAAGACCGAGGATCCGAAGGGTCACAAGGCGCTGGCCGAGACGCTCTGCGCCGGGGTGTTGTGCAACGACACCCTGCTGTTGGCCGACGAGGCGCTGCAGTCCCGGGGTCATGTGGTCACCATGACCGGTGACGGCGTGAACGACGCCCCGGCGCTCCGGCAGGCCGACATCGGCGTGGCGATGGGCATCACGGGCACCGACGTCGCCAAGGGTGCCGCGTTGATGGTGTTGGCCGACGACAACTTCGCCTCCATCAAGGCCGCGGTGGAGGAGGGCCAGAACATCTTCGACAACCTCGTGAAGTTCATCGTGTGGATGCTGCCGACCAACGGAGGCGAGGGTCTGCTGCTGCTCACCTCCATCGTGCTGGGCGCCCAGCTCCCGGTGCACCTGCTCTGGATCAATCTCACCACGGCCATCTTCCTGGGACTCGTGCTGGTCTTCGAACCCAAGGAGCCGGGCCTGATGAACCGGCCACTGCGGGATCCAAGGCAGCCGCTGCTGTCCAAGGCTCTGGTGATGCGGACCCTGTTCGTGTCGCTCCTGATGCAACCGGGCGGCTACGGACTGCTGGTCTGGGAGCAGCGGTATGCGGGCGCGACCCTCCGGGAGGCGCGGACGATCGTGACGAACCGGATCATCGTGACGAAATCGTACTACCTGCTGAACTGCAGGTCGTTGACCCAGCCCTTCATCCGGCTGGGCTGGTTTTCCAATCCGTGGATCTGGCCGGGCATTGCCGGGATGCTGGGGGTGCAGCTCCTGTTCAACTACGCGCCCTTCATGAATCGGCTGTTCCATTCGGCTCCGGTGCGCGCGGAATCCTGGCTGCACGTCGCGCTGGTTGGGGCCGTGGTGTTCCTCCTGATCGAGACCGAGAAATGGATCCGCTTCCATCGCCGCACCACGGGCGCCGCGGTGCCGGAGTGAGGTGACGCGGGGGAGACTCGCACGGGGAAGGGGGACTCACACGGAGACGCGGAGGAAAGATGGGAACCGGGGCCTCGGCAAGGGATCGGACCCCATTGGGAACGCGTCGGATTCAGGACATCGGTGGCAGGCTTCGGTTGGGGTGTGGAGATGCTGGGGAACTGAGAGGGTGGGGATATGGCGACGGTCTTGGTCTGAAGAACGGACCGTGGAGCGGCGTCTGCCTCCGCCGTGTCGTTGCTCCGAGAACCTCGTGGGTTGATCTACCGATCGCGATCCGCCGCTATGACCCTGCCTGAAGCGGGGCTGATCGAGGTCTTCCGATTCCAACTCTCCGCTCCCTCCTTCTCTTCGTCTTCCTCCGCGTCTCCGCGTCTCCGTGTGAGTCCCCCTTCTCCGCGTCTCCGCGTTTCGGCATCGACGCCCCACCACCCCAGCGGCTCCAATACACCGTCTCCCGAACCCCCAGCGCCATGATCACACTCACCGGACGCGGCTCCACGACCACCTGTGATGGCGTTACCCGACGCGACTTCCTCCAGGTGGGCACGCTCGGAGCCCTCGGACTGTCCCTCGCCCAGTTCAACGCGCTGAAGGCCGCCGAGACCACAAAGACGGCTTCCGACAACGGACGCTCCGCAATCCTCATCTTCAACCTGGGTGCTCCCTCACAGCTCGACCTCTTTGACCTCAAGCCCGATGCGCCGCGCGAGGTCCGGGGTCCCTTCACGCCGATCTCCACCAAGGGCGACTTCCAGCTCTCCGAACTGCTCCCGCTCCACGCGAAGGTTGCCGACAAGTTCAGTCTGGTCCGAACCGTCTACCACACCGCCGCCGCGGTCCACGACACCGGGCATCAGCTGCTCCAGACCGGACGTCTTTTCTCGGGTGGCATCAACACCCCGCACGCCGGCTGCGCGCTCGAGTTCCTCAAGGGTCGTCGCAACGAACTCCCTGCCCACGTCATCCTGCCGGAACCCATGGGCAACACCGGCGGTGGATTGCCACACGGCCAGGACGCCGGGTTCCTGGGCAAGGCCTACGATCCGTTCTCGATCCACGCCGATCCCTCGAGATCCGACTTCAAGGTGCCGGACCTGCTCCCGCCGACCGAGATCGGCGAGGCGCGACTCCAGCGGCGTCGGGAACTGCGGGACATCGTCGAGGGCACGATCCGGAACTTCGAGTCGACCGACAGCGCGAGGATGATGGACGCCAACTTCGCCGCGGCCTACCGGCTCATGACGAGCCAGAAGGCCCGCGAGGCGTTCGACCTTTCAAAGGAGCCGATGTCGGTGCGGGAACGCTATGGCATGACCCGGTTCGGACAGAGCTGTCTGCTTGCGCGCCGTCTGGTCGAACGCGGGGTGCGGTTCGTCACGATCAACACGTTCATTACGGTGTTCGATGAGATCACTTGGGACATCCACGGCTCGAAGCCCTTCACCAGCATCGCCGGGATGAAGGAGATCGTCTGCCCGATGTACGACCAGGGCTACAGCGCCCTCATCGAGGATCTGCACCAGCGCGGGCTGCTCGACTCCACCCTGGTGGCGAACCTGGCGGAGTTTGGTCGGACGCCGAAGATCAACCCAACCGGTGGACGCGACCACTGGCCGGCCTGTTGGACCTGCTACTTCGCGGGCGGAGGCATCCGGGGCGGACGGGCGATCGGCACATCCGATGAAATCGCCGCCTATCCGGCCGAGCGTCCTGTCACCCCGGCGGAGATCGTCGGCACGATCTACCGCAGCCTGGGCCTGGATCTCGAGACCCACCTGCCGGGTCCGCAGGGTCGGCCGTTCCCGCTGGTCGACTTCGGCACTCAACCCATCCGGGAGCTGTTCGCATGAGGCAGTCGAGGGTTGAGAGTCGAGAGTGGAGAGATGGGGTCCTGGGATGTCTGGGGCATCTTTCGAGGCGATGCCTGGGGTGGGTGGGTGCGGAGGCACCCAGTGCTGCAGGGCACTGCAGCACCCACCAGGGAGCGGGCCTGCGGCGGTGGTGGGTATTCTCTCTCAACGCTCAACTCTCAACGCTCAACCTGCTTCTCGCCGCTGCCGCGGAAGAGCCCGTCCCCACCCCGAGCTTCCGCAACCAGGTCCAGCCCATCCTCACCAAGGCCGGCTGCAACATGGGGGCCTGTCACGGGGCCGCGGCCGGGAAGAACGGGTTCTACCTCAGCCTCCGGGGCTACAACGATGAGGCGGATTGGCAGGCAATCACCCGGAGCGGTGGCGGACGCCGCATCGCACTCTCGGATCCCGGCCGGAGCCTCCTGCTCCTCAAGGCCACCGGCACGGTTCCCCACAAGGGTGGAAAGCGGTTCGACACCGGGTCTCCAGAGTATCGAACACTCGCCGACTGGATCGCCGGCGGAGCACCCGGACCCCAGATGAACGATGTCCGCCTGGAACGCCTCGAGGTCCTGCCCGCCCAGGCGGTCCGACGTCCGGGCGATGTCCAGCCGCTCCAGGTGAAGGCCCATTTCACCGACGGCCACGTCGAGGACGTCACCCGTTGGGTGAAGTACAGCAGCGCCAACGAGACGGTGGCCACGGTTGACGACACCGGACGCGCCACGATCGTCGGTCCGGGCGAGGCGGGACTCACCGCCTGGTACCTGAGCCAGGTCGCGGTTGGCTTCGTCACCGTGCCGTGGTCCAACAACGTCCCGGCCTCGGTGTTCGAGCCGCTTCCACGACACGGTTTCATCGACGAACAGGTCCACGCGAAGCTCCGCAGACTCGACCTGCCCCCGTCGCCCCGGTGCACCGATGCGGAGTTCATCCGACGGGCCTTCCTCGACACCCTCGGGGTGTTGCCGACCCCGGTGGAGGTCCAGGAGTTCCTCGCCCGACCGGGTCGGGTCCAGGACCGGCGGGAGGCCCTGATCGACCAGATCCTTCGCCGACCGGAGTTCGTCGACTACTGGACCTACAAGTGGAGCGACCTGCTGCTGGTGAATTCCTCCCGACTGCGTCCCGCGGCCACCCGGGCCTACGCGGCGTGGATTCGTCGACAGGTCGAGGCCAACCGGCCGTGGGACGAGATGGTCCGGGAACTCCTGACCACCCGGGGCAGCACGTTCGACCACGGCGGCGGGAACTTCTTCCTCCTGCACGAGGATCCGCGGGACATGGCGGAGACGACGACCCAGGCGTTCCTCGGCATGAGCGTTGGGTGTGCGAAGTGCCACAACCATCCGAGCGAGCGGTGGACGAACGACGACTACTTCGCCCTGGCCAATCTCTTCGCCCGGATCCGCGCCAAGAACGGGGCGGGCGACGGCGAGCGGATCCTCACCGCGGCTCCCAGCGGAGACTTGGTCCAACCGCGGACGGGTCGGCCCCAGCCCCCACGACCTCTCTCCGGCACAGGGATGACTCCCGAGGATCCTGCTGATCGCCGTGAGGTGCTGGCGCGCTGGTTGACCTCCCCGGAGACCCCGGAATTTGCCAGGGCGATCGTCAACCGGATCTGGGCGAACTTCTTCGCCGTGGGTCTTGTGGAGAAGGTCGACGACCTCCGCACGAGCAATCCGGCCAGCAATGAGGCGCTGCTCCACCACGCGGCCGCCTCCCTCGTCGCACACCGATACGATCTCAAGGCCCTGATGCGGGAGATCCTCCGCAGCGAGACCTATCAGCGCAGCAGCGAGACCCTGCCCGGCAATGCGACCGAGACCCGGTTCTACTCGCGGTATTATCCCCGGCGGCTCATGGCGGAGGTGATCCTCGATGCGTACTCGCAGGTCACCGGGGTGCCGACGGAGTTCCGTCGGTCGACCGGCAATGGAGACAACTTCCAGTTCACCTATCCGATCGGTACCCGGGCTTTGGAGCTGCCGGATTCCCAGATCGCGAGCTACTTCCTCAAGAGCTTCGGCAAGCCCGACCGCATCCAGACCTGCGAGTGCGAGCGGACCTCGGAGCCGAGCGTCGCGCAGGTGCTCCACATGGCGAACGGCGACACCCTGAACGCGAAGCTCTCGTCGACCTCCTGTCGACCCATCCGCGGGACCCGGGATTCCTGGGCCGCGAAGGCCGTGGTCGAGGAGGCGTACCTCCGTGCGTTTTCACGTCCGCCCACGCCAGACGAGGAGCGACGTCTGGTGGCGGTGCTCGACCTGGCCCCTCCGGATCAGAAGGAGAAGGTTTTGGAGGACCTCTACTGGGCGCTCCTCACCAGCAAGGAGTTCCTCTTCAACCATTGATGCCGTGCGGAAGCTTCCGATCAGCCTCGCGTGTGTCGCCGCGCTCCCACTGTCGCTCCTGATGGCGGGCGACTTCTCCGCGATCGAACCGCTGCTCCAGGAACACTGCGTGGAGTGTCATGCGGCGCAGGATCCGGAGGGCGGACTCGTCCTCGACTCGCATGCCGGGCTGATGAAGGGCGGCGAGACGGGTCCCGCCGTCCTGCCCGGCAAGGGCGCGGAGTCCCTGCTGGTCCGGGTGTTGGAAGGACGCTGGGGCAAGACCGGGAAGAACGAGTTCATGCCGCCCGGCAAACGACCCCATCTGAAACCCCAGCAGATCGCGCTCATCCGATCCTGGATCGACGAGGGAGCCTCTCCGGCCACCAGCAACTCTGCCCCCCGGATCCTGGAGGTGCCCCGGATCCCGCCGCGCGGAACCGTCCGACATCCGGTCTCGGGGCTCGCGTTCCACGCCGGATCCCGACGTCTCGCCGTGGCGCGGACGGATGAGGTGGATCTGGTGTCGACCGAGACCCGGAAGCCCATTCGTTCCCTGAAGGGGTTCAAGGGTGGGGTCTATGCCGTGGCCTTTTCGCCGGATGGGAACTGGATCTTCACCGGCGGAGGGGACGCCACCGGCGGCGAGGTGAGGCGTTGGAGCGTGGCCGACGGGACCTCGGATCGCCTCTACGCGGGACAGCGCGATGCCGTCCATGCGGTCGCGGTCTCCCCGGACGGCGCCATGCTCGCTGCGGGCAGCTATGATTACGGAATCGGGCTTTGGTCGGCGGTGGACGGCACGGAGCGGCATCGGATCGCCGGCAGCCAGGGCGCGATCCTGGGCTTGGCCTTCCGTCCCGACGGACGGGTCCTCGCCAGCGTGGGCTATGACCGGACCGCCAAGCTCTACGATCCGACGACCGGTTCCCGGCTCGAGACCCTGGGTCAGGCCCTGCGGGAACTGAACGCCGTGGCATTCGCTCCGGACGGAAAGGTCCTGCTGACCGGTGGCAACGACAACCGGATCCGGGTCTACCGGGTCGGGACAGAGGTGCGGGAGGGCGCGGTGGAACTGGTCGACACGGTGTTCGCCCACGAGGGGGGCCTCCTCCAGGTGGTCTACAGTCCGGATGGGCGGAGGGTGGCGAGCTCGGGACAGGATCAGACCGTGAAGCTCTTCCAGGCGGAGGGGTTGAAACCGTTGCTGACCCTCGAGCGTCAGCCCGACTGGCCGTCGGCCCTGGTCTTCGCCGGCAACGATCAGCTGGTGGTCGGACGCGCGGACGGGACGCTTGGGTTCTACCAGGCTTCGGACGGCAAGGTCTCACCGCCGCCGAAACCGGAGGTGTTCCGGACCGTTCCTCGTGGAGTGCAGCGGGGCGTGACGAATGTGCTGGAGCTGTTGGGACGAAACCTCGACCGCGCCACGGTGCTGCTGAGGTACCGGGATGGCGCGTTGAAATGCGCCGAGGCCCTGAGGATCGAAGGAGACTCCGGAACCCTGACCTGGGTGCCCGGCGCCTCCGAGCCTCCTGGCCCCTGGGAGATCGCCGTGAGCGATGGCACCTCCGAATCGGGCAGGGTGAAGGTGTGGGTCGACGATCTCCCGCAACAGGAGATCCGGGCACGGGCCGCCGGAGATCGACAGACCTCGGTGACGGTGCTGCCTCCGGTCTCGGTGTGGTCGACACTCGAGAAGCCCGGACAGGAACTCGTCCTCCAGGTGGAACTGCGCCACGGGCAGAGGCTGGTGTTCGACCTTGCCGCCCAGCGTCTCGGCGCGGCGGGGGATCTGGAGATGATCGTGACCGACACCTCTGGTCGGACCCTGGCCCGTTCCGACAACCTCGGTGGAGACCTCGATCCGCTGATCCGATTCCTGGCTCCGGCCGATGGCCTGTACTGGGTCCGGGTCCGCGAGGGCACCCACGGCGGTTCGGCCAACCACTTCCTCCGTCTCAGCCTTGGGGAACTACCGTTCGTCTCAGGGGTGTTCCCTCTCACCGTGTCCGCCCGCACCCCGGCGGAGGTGACCCGGAACGGTGAGCACCTGGGTCCGGCCTCACGGGTTGGGATCCAGCCCGGCGAGCCAGGCGAACTCCGTCTTCCCGACGTGGCCACTGCGCTGCGTTCCCGACGCGACTGGAGCGTCCTGGTGGTCGACACCCCGGCACCGCTCGAGGTCGAACCGAACCACCATCCCAACGACGCCCAGGAGGTCCCGGTCCCCTGCTCGGTGAATGGACGGATCCAGGTTGGTGGGGATCGACCGAGCCCGGACGTGGATCTCTACCGGTTCCAGGCCCGGAAGGGGGTTCGGTATCTCCTCGAGACGGTGGCGGAGCGTCGGGGTTCGACCGCGGACACGCGGATCGAGCTGTTGTGGCCGGATGGACGTCCGGTGGAGCGGGTCCGACTCCAGGCCCTGCGCAATTCCGCGATCACCTTTCGTCCGGAGACGTCCGACGATTCGGGCATCCGCTTTGAGAACTGGGAGGAGATGGAGTTGAACGATCTCCTGTGGTGTGGCGGTGAGGTAATGAAGTTGTTCCGGGCACCGCAGGGGCCGGACTCCGACTCGGTGTTGTATGCCGCGAACGGACGCCGTCGGGGGTTCTTCGACACCTCCCCCACCGCGCATTATGTCGACGAGCCCGTCTACCTGGTGCGTCCGCTGGCCTCCGGGGAGACGCCGATCGCCAACGGACTTCCGGTCTTCACGGTTCCCTATCTGAACGACGATGCCGCCTTGCGGGATCTCGGAACCGATTCGCGCCTCGAATTCATCGCCCCGGTGGATGGCCCCTTCCTGGTGCGCATCACCGATCCCCAGGGCCCAGGCGGACCGGACGCCGCCTATGCGCTCCGGATCCGGGAGGCGGCTCCCGACTTCACGGTGTCGGTGTCGGGAGCCAACCCCACGGTGGCCCGGGGCAGCGGGCAGGGCTTCGGGGTTTCGGTGCAGCGCATCGACGGGTTTGAGGGCCCGGTACGGATCGAGGTCCAGCATCTTCCGAAGGGCTGGTCGATCGCGGGCCCGCTGGTGATCGAGGCGGGTCACGACTCGGCCCAGGGAACCCTCCGGGCGTCCCCGGATGTCGTGGCGGCTTCGGATGCGGACTGGGATGCCGTGACGGCGGTGGCGATTGCCGAGGTGGAGGGGCGTCCTGTGGTGCAGACGGCGGGTTCGCTGGGGCGTCCGAAGCTGTCCATGGATCCTCCGAAGCTCCGGGTGCATCTCGACCCGATGGGTCCGGCCCAGACGAACGCCGCGGGGCTTCGGGTCCTCGAAATCCGTCCGGGAGGCACGGCGTCGGCGCGGCTCCGGATCGAGCGGCATGGGTTGGACGGCGTGGTGACCTTCTCGGTCGACAACCTGCCGCATGGGGTGATCGTGGAAAACCTGGGCCTGAACGGGATCACGTTCCTGCCCGAGGAGAACGAGCGGGAGATCTCGTTGGCGGCGGTGAAGTGGGTTGGGGATTTGGAGCGTCCTTTCCACGCGGTGGAGAACCAGGCGGGACGTCAGACCTCCGAGCCGATCCTGCTGCGGGTGGGGTCACGCGGGGAACCGCGTTGACGTGGGGAAGGGGACTCACACGGAGACGCGGCGACGCGGAGGAAAGACGGGAGAGGGGAACGAGTTTGGGGCAGGAAGAAGTCTGGAGTCGGTGGGGTGTCAGGGGTGCTCCGCGACACTGGATGCGACAGCATCCACCTTTGGATAGGGACCTGGTCCCTCAGGTCCCCATCTAGACCCGCGGGGTTTGGCGGACCTGCGGGCCTGGCCGGGTTTCTCTGGTGCGTTGGTGAATCCCCTCAGCGTTCCAAGGGGCGCCACGTCCACGGGATCGAGATGGGGACGAGCGGGACCTCATCCCTACCTCTGGCTGGCTGGAGATCTGTAGTGGGTAGGGACCTGGTCCCTCAGGTCCCCATCTAGACCCGCGGGGTTTGGCGGACCTGCGGGCCTGGCCGGGTTTCTCGGGTGCGTTGGTGGATCCCTGCAGCGTTCCAAGGGGCGCCACGTCCACAGGATCGAGATGGGGACGAGCGGGACCTCATCCCTACCTCTGGCTGGCTGGAGATCTGTAGTGGGTAGGGACCTGGTCCCTCAGGTCCCCATCTAGACCCGCGAGGTTTGGCGGACCTGCGGGCCGGGCCGGGTTTCTCGGGTGCGTTGGTGAATCTCCTCAGCGCTCCAAGGGGCGCCACGTCCACGGGATCGAGATGGGGACGAGCGGGACCTCATCCCTACCGGGCTCTTTCTCTCTCAAAAACCTCCGCGTCGCCGCGTCTCCGTGTGAGTCCCCTCCGCCTCCCTCCGCGTGAGCCGCCCGAACTGGTCCTCCCACGCCCCACGGAACGGCAGCCGCCAGAGCGACCCGAGAAGAATCGATCGGACCTCCTTCCGGGACACCTTCACACGAACCGAAGGATCCAGGACCCGGCTGGTCCGGAGTCTCGACAGTGTCCGGGTGCCGATCAGCACGGGCCACGCACAGGCCAGTCGGAGACGCCACTGTCCCCCGGGGAGCGCGCAGGTGTATCGCCACCCCGCCGCCAGGTGGTCCTCCGCCCGTTGCAGCCACGAGTCGTACAGCGGACGCATCCGTCCCTCGGAGGCTGGATCCAACAGGTCTGCTGGCTTCAGACCGACCCGATCGAGCGCCAGCCGGGGGAGATAGCACCGGCCGGCCCTCAGGTCCTTCGGCAGGTCGCGCAGGATGTTCACCAGCTGGAGACCTTTCCCGAAGCGGATCCCGTCCTCGATCAACCGGGTGTCGTCGAGCGGTGCCCCAGGAAAACAGTGACGCCGGGTCATCCGGGTCCAGAACTCCCCCACGCACCCCGCCACCCGGTAGGTGTAGTCGTCGAGGTCATCCTCGGTCTCGAGAGCCCCGGGACTGATTCCGGAAGCGGATCCGAACCGGCGGAGATCAAGGGCCTGTCCCTCTGTGATCGTGTCGAGGACCCGCCGCACGTCCTCCAGGTCATTTGGGGACAGGTCCTGGAGCACGGCCACTGCTGTCTCAAGGCGTTGGAGCAGAAGCTGTTCAGGGTCGTGTTTGGACGAGTCCGAACCCCGGGGTGTGAGGGGAGCGGCTAGCAATGGGGACAGGTCCAGGGGCTCCCTCCGCGTTCCCAGAATCCGTGCCTTCAGGGCAGCCAGGGCGTCGAGGCGTTGGGCGACCGGGACCAGGTCGGTGTCGGCAATGGTGTCGGTCGCCCGGGCCAGAAGATAGGCGAGTCCGATCTGGGACCGGACCGGGGCGGGGAGGATCCGGAGGGTCAGATGGAACGAGCGCGAGGTCTCGCGCAGCAGGGTCTCCAGTTCCGGACTCACGTGGACAGCGCCGCTCCGGGGCGTGCGATGGACGATCCGGAAAAGCCCGGACGCGGAGAAGGGGAATCTGCGGAATTGCTGAAACTTCCCTGCCCTGTGTCGTGTACTCCTGCCACGATGCCGTCCGGACGCGGATGGGCGTACGATGACGGATCCGGCCCAGTTTGAGCCATTCCTGAGGGCCTACCAGGACATGGTGTACACCACGGCCCTCCGCCTGCTCGGCAACGAAGCGGAGGCGGAGGACGTGTCCCAGGAGGTCTTCCTGAAGGCCTGGTCCCACTTCCCGGCTCTTTCGAAGAGTCTCTCCGCCGGCGGCTGGCTGAAGACCGTCACCCGCAACCTCTGTCTCAACCACCTGCAACGCCACCGGGCCCGCTGGACGGCGTTCTCCGACCTGTCCGGAGCCGATGGTGATCCGGCGTCGGTGGACATCCCCACCGCGGAGACCCAGACCCCAACGGTGATGTCGGCCGAGCAACGGCGCCTCCTGGAGGCGGCCCTGGCCCGACTGCCCGACCACCAGCGGGTTCCGCTCGTGTTGTATTACTTCGAGGACCTCGACTACGCGGAGATCGCCCAGGAGCTTGGGGTCAGCCTCTCGAAGGTGAAGACGGACCTCTTCCGGGCCCGCGAAGCCCTCCGCAAAAAACTGCAACCCACCCGGGCCGACCTGGGTTTTTGAACCAGACCGTTCCATGAACGAACGAAACACCACGGACGACGCCAACGAGGCCTGGGCCGACCAGGTCCTGCGGCAGCCCCCCCTGCGGCAGGCGCCGGCGACCCTGGCCTTGCGGATCCTCCGTGAGATCGAGGCGCGTCGGACCCTTCCCTGGCATCGTCGCCCCTGGGGCTCGTGGCCCCTGGGGCTCCGGGTGGTCACCGGGGGGATGGCCGTCGCGCTGCTGGGTTCCATGGCCTGGGCGTGGTTCTGGATCGACTGGTCCCCGGGCGCCGCACCCGCCCATGTCGTTCCAGGATTCCTCGGGTCGGTCACCGCGGTGGCCGCGCACCTCCTGGAAGCGCTCTGGATCGTCCTGAGCCACCTCGGGGGTTGGATCCTCCTCAGCGCGGCGACATTCCTGACCGCCGCCTGGATCGCAACCCTCGGACTCGGAACCACCTGCTGGCGGCTCGCCACCGGATACCGCTGAACCCTCCACCCCGCTTCCCATGATCCAACGCCTCCTCCTCTGGGTCCTTGTCGTCGCCGTCCTCGGCGCGTTGCCGGTCGGGTTCGCCCAGGACTCCGTCTCACTCCGTCCCCCGACCCCACCCGAAGCCCCGGAACCGCCGGGGGATCCCGGGTCGCCGGACGCGTCGGTACCCGAGGAATCCCCCGACCCCGAGCAATCACCCGACCGGCTGGAGGTCGACTCCGGGTTCAGGATCCAGATCGGCCGGGGTCTCGAGACGTCGTCGGAATTCGTCCAGGTCGGATCCCGGGTCCACGTCCGCACCAACCAGACCGCCCCCGAGGTGGTCGTCATCAACTCCTCCGCGCTCATCGATGGCGAGGTGGAATCCGATGTCGTCGTGGTCGGCGGCAAGGCCGTCATCAATGGCCACGTCCATGGCGATGTCGTCGGCGTGGGCTCCGGAATCGTCCTCGGTCCCGGTGCCGTCGTGGACGGCGATGCGGTGTCGGTCATCGGGCGCGTGGTCCTCGGTCCCAACGCCCGGGTCGGCGGGGATGCGGTCGGACTCGGGGGCGGCGTGGTGAAGGACGACTCCGCCTCCGTGGATGGGGATGTGGTGAATGGCAATTGGAGTGGCCTGGTGCGCCTTGGGGCGGCGGGCTGGCCGGAGTGGCTCACGAAGTCGTTCACGGAGCTGGTCCTCAATGCCCGCCTCCTGTCCTTCCAGGTCCGCTGGGTCTGGGCCGTGGCCCTCCTGTTCTTCCTCCTGCACCTGCTCGTCATCCTGATCGCTCCCCGCGCGAACCGGGTGGTGGTCGCCACGGTGTCGAATCGCGGAGCCACCGCGTTCCTGATGGGCCTGTTCGCCCTGCCGCTCGGCTGCCTCGTCGCCCTCTTCCTCGTGCCCACCGTGGTCGGCATCCTCGCCATCCCGTTTCTGATGGCCGCGGTCTTCTGCCTCGGAATCGCCGGCAAGAGCGGCGTCCTCCAGCACCTCGGCGCCACCCTTGCCGGACGGTTCCAGGGCGATGGGGTTGTCGGTGAGTGCATCACCATGGTGCATGAACCCGCAGAGCCTGTGGCCAGGGTGCACGACAGGAAATCCCCGGCCGTTGCCCACCTCGCCGTCGGTACCCTGCTGGTCGGTCTGCTGTACCTGGTCCCGATCGTCGGGTTCACCGTCTGGATGGCCCTGACGGTCTGGGCCCTCGGGACTGGGATTCTCGCCCTGCTCGAGGGGTTCCGCAGTGAGTCCAAGGGCGCGACTGCACCCCGCTCGAATCCCCGTTCCATGCCGACCCCCGGTTCCACCCCGTGCGCTGCCGCCACGCCCTCAACCCCGGCGACGTCAGCACCCACAGCCTCGGCCATGGCCTCCACCGGAACGGAAGCCCTGGTCTCCAATCCCGTCGCGGTCCCGACCGAGCCCGCACCCGAACCTGCACCGTCGTCCAGCCCTTCCACCGGTTCCACCCCGTCCTTCGTCCCTTCCATGGTCTCAGAACCCGCACCCGAAATCCCCACCCCCCTGTCGCCAGCGGCTCCTGCTATTCCGGAGACGTCCAGGACCCCGCCCGAGACCTCCGCACCGGCTGCGGTGCCCGAGGCCCTCAGTCTGCCCCGGGTCGCCGTCCGGGAGCGCATCCTGGCCACGTTGATCGACTGGATTGGCGTTGGATTCCTGGTGAGCCTGACGGGTTGGGTGCTCCCACCGTTCGTTCCCATGATCGCCTACTTCGTCGGCTTCTGGATGTGGAAGCAGACCACCCTGGGTGGAATCATCCTGCGGATCCGTGTGGTGCGCCTGGATGGACGGAAGATCGACCTCCCGACCGCGTTGGTGCGGTCCATCGGAGCGTTCTTCGGAGTGGCCGCCTTCGGGATCGGCTACTTCTGGGCGGCCTGGGACGACGAACGTCAGGGCTGGCACGACAAGCTCGCCGGGACGGTTGTGGTCCGGGTCCCGAAGGTGCAGTCGTTGGTGTGAGTCCGGTCGACGCCCCAACGCCCCGACATCCTGCGGTGGCGTCAACGGCCGACGAAGAACGTCCACCACCGGCGCGGTTCCTCGATCATCAGTTCCCGGATGAGCTGGCTGACCTCCGCCGCCCGCGGTTCGACCAGGCTCCGACAGAGGTCAAAGGCCCAGGCGAAGGCCACGACCACGAGGGCGAAGTAGAGGCTGTAGCGGTTCCACTCGAACCCCAGGAACATCCACGAACGGGTGCCGATGGCGTCGAGGAGGAGTCCCCACAGGACGGGCGACAGGCCCAGGGTGATCTGCCAGACCACCATGAAGAGGGCGAAGAAGTGGTTCCGTCCCAGTGCCGGCACGATCTCCATGGCCAGTCGGTTGTTGGCGGCCGAGAAGAGCGCGTTGACCAGCCCCAGCAGGATCAGGAGAGGGAGGGTGAGGTGGGGGCTGGGCGCAAGCAGGCGGCCCGCGATGAGGCACCAGCCGAGTCCGATCACGAGTCCGATCCCCATGGTGAATCCGAGCATCGGCTTGCTGCCGAGACGGTCGAGTCGCGGACCCGCCAGCCAGGGTGACGCCGCACCGCCGATGAAGGACAGCGACATCAGATACAACACCTGGTCCTCCGGCAGGCCGGCACCGGTCCGCAGGAAGGTGACCACGAAGGTGTTGAGTCCCCCGTACGCGATGGACCACCCGGCATTGGCC
>Ga0194126_10000300_pt1 | contig 80354 bp, 62 predicted proteins | sample TA2KigC150mmetaG_FD_148641 | JGI IMG/M metagenome (GOLD analysis project Ga0194126, IMG submission 148641) | Freshwater microbial communities from Lake Tanganyika, Tanzania - TA2015035 Kigoma Deep Cast 150m | ecosystem: Environmental > Aquatic > Freshwater > Lake | place: Tanzania: Lake...
ACGGCGCGGGGGGAGACCGGTTTGCTGCAGTCGGGGCAGGCCACGAGACCGGCGCCCCCCGCAACCAGAGTGCTGAGGACTGCCGCCAAGAGAAGAACCACCTTGTATCGACCGCAGTAACCCATCAGAACCGCCTCCAAGGCCATTGGACATCCGCCGAGAGGCAGCTTCAAGCCCAAACTCCGAAGTTCTCCTCGTGAATCCGTCGTCCGCGAGCCGGCCGACGTGCCGGAAGCTTGCCGACACCTTTACACTCCGCCCGAACAGGAGAGATCTCTTCTGGCGGTGCTCCTGCCCCTGACTCGATCCCCAGGGGGGTTGACGGCGGGCAGATGTTACCATATAAACCGTCGTATATATGGTAACACCGGAGGGCGCGGCACGATGAAAACGGCAGAGAATACGGGGAAACACCGCAAGTTCGTCGCATACTATCGTGTATCCACGGAACGGCAGGGCGCAAGCGGGCTCGGCCTAGAGGCGCAACGCAAGGCCGTTGTCGACTACCTGAACGGGGGCAAGTGGAGCCTCGTCGGCGAGTTCGTCGAAGTGGAGTCCGGGCGCAAGTCGAATCGGCCGGAGCTTGCCCGCGCGATGGCGGCGGCGAAGGCCGCGGGCGCAACGCTCATCATCGCCCGCCTTGACCGCCTCGCCCGCAATGTTCACTTCGTGTCCGGCCTGATGGAATCGGGCGTCGACTTCATCGCCGTCGACAACCCGCACGCAACCCGCCTCATCCTTCACGTCATGTCGGCATTCGCCGAGGAGGAAGCGCGCCAGATCAGCGCCCGGACCAAGGTGGCGATTGCGATGGCGCGGGCTCGGGGCGTGAAGTGGGGCACGGGTTGGGGGTTGCGGGCGCGTCGTGTTGCCGATGAGAAGGCCGGCGAGCTTGCGCCCGTCGTCGCGGAGATCCGTGCGGCCGGCGTTGCCAGCGTCCGCGGCGTGTGCGAAGAGTTGAACCGCCGGGGCGTGCCGTCGCCCCGTGGCGCCCGCTGGCACGTCCCGGCGGTGTTCCGGCTGTTGAAGCGGATCGACGGGCCGCGCCGCGTGCGCCGATCCCGACGCCGGGCCGGCACCCGGTCCCGCCGGGTCGCGCCCTCGCCCGGATGATCGGGGCGCGGCGGGGCGTGCGAATTCGCCCGCCCCGCCCTCGTTGCCCCGGTCCGCATCCAACACCGTCCGCCCGCCGGATCGTGGCAGGGCCGGCGCGTGGCGCAATCCGCCGGCACGCGCGGGTCGGTGTCATCTGCACCGGCCCGAGGATCGGACGATGCCCCGCGCACGCTCCCGACCTGGCGCACTTCGCGCCGGTCCGTTGCCGTGACGCGCGAGGCGCTCGCCCAGAGGATGGCGCACCCGGCGACCGATGGCGGGGCGAACGCGAGGCGGTCGCCCGCATCCTCCGGCGCCCGGATCGGTGCGGCGCGCGGCGCGCGTACAGGCAGGGGGGGAGGGGGTCGAGCATGCGACCGGGGGGGCATTCCATGACGATACATCTCGTCACGGATAGAATCTTACAAAGGGGCCTGCGTCTTCACTGATTACCGGAGGGCTTTGGCTGGTCCTTCAAGTAGCTGCTTGCGATTCGCGCGGCGTCCGTTCCTGGGTAGAAGGCTACTATCTGCGCGAATGCCCTTGCCGCTTCCATGGTTTGACCTTGTGCGATGAGACGCGACGCGCGGACAAGGCTCTCCGATGCTGCCGCCTCATCCTCTGACTTCTCGGACTGCTTGCGGAACGTGCCGACCAGCTTTCGGCTGCCGGATCCGATGAGCATCAGGACGCCCACCGCAAGAAAGTTCCCGATCACGAATATGACCAACTCCCCCAATGCGGTACGTGCCATGCGAACCCCCTGTGGAACCGCTAAATTCTCACTCGGGCTTTCGGCGATAGCAAGACAGAAGCACCGGGGGCGCTTCCGTTTTGTGCCGCTTGGTGCCACGCTGACGGGGCACGATGGGGCGCGATTGGAAACGAAGGGAAACCAGAGAGGAAACGCGCGGACCGCTATTCATGCGGTTGGAACGTGATTCCAAGAGGTTACAGAGAGCGGGCCGGATCGTTTAGCAAACCGTCGCCTTCAGCCACTCGGCCACCTCTCCATGCGTGCCGGACAGCGCTGCTGGCCCCGGACGCGGGCGAGCGGATACCGTACGGGCGACCGGGGCCGGGCGCAAGCGTTTTCGCGGCCACGGCTGGCGCTAACGGGGCGCGTCGGCTATACGTGGACATGGCCGTGCCGGCCGGAAGGACGCGCGAATGGAGTTCGACTTCGACCGCATCATCGAACGACGGGGCACCGACAGCTTCAAGTGGTGGGGCTGCGAGGGGAGCGACATCATCCCGCTGCCGGTGGCGGACATGGACTTCGCCGCCCCGCCCGCCGCGATCGAGGCGCTGCACCGCCGCGTCGATCACGGCGTCTTCGGCTACGCCCGCGCGCCACGCGGCGCCGTCGAGGCCGTCGTGGCCGCCCTGGCGCGCGACCACCAATGGACGATCGATCCCACGTGGATCGTCTGGCTCCCCGGCGTCGTCACCGGGATCGGTCTCTGTTGCCGCATGCTGGCGCCGGACGAGGCCACCGTCACGTTCGTCCCGGTCTACCCGCCGTTCCTCGACAACTCCGTCCTCGCCGGCCGCCCGCAGACGCGGGTTCCGATCGCCGGCCGCGACGGCCGCTGGGAGATCGACTTCGACTCCCTCGAGGCCCTCACGCCCCCGTCGGCGCGGCTGCTGATGCTCTGCACGCCCCAGAATCCGACCGGCACCGTGCTCCCGCGCCGCGACGTGGAACGGCTGGCCGCCTTCGCGCTGGGGCGCGGGATGACGATCCTCTCCGACGAGATCCACTGCGATCTCGTGCTCGACCCCGCGCGCCGTCACGTCGTCACCGCGACGCTCGACCCCGCCGTCGCCGCCCGCACGATCACCCTGTCGGCGCCGAGCAAGACCTACAACCTGCCCGGGCTCGGCTGCGCGTTCGCCGTGATTCCGGACGCGACGCTCCGCCGCGGGTTCCGCGCGGCCGCGGGCGAGTTCGTTCCGAGCGTGAACGCGCTGGGCTACGCCGCGTGCGAGGCGGCCTATCGCGAAGGGACGCCGTGGCGCACGGCGCTGCTCGACTACCTCCGCGGCAACCGCGACCTCGTGCAGGCAGAGGTCGCGTCGATGCCGGGGCTGTCGATGAACCCGGTCGAGGCGACGTATCTCGCGTGGATCGATGCCCGCCGTTCGGGTCTTGCGGACCCGGTGCGCGCCTTCCTCGCGGCGGGGGTGAAGCTTGTCGACGGCGCCCTCTTCGGCGCGCCGGGTTTCGTGCGGCTCAATTTCGGCTGTCCGCGCGCGCGACTTGCCGAGGCCCTGCGGCGGATGCGCTCCGCCCTGCCTCAGTCCTGATGCCCGGCCTGCCCCCCGCGCAAGGGCGGGGGCGCCTGCCAATGGCCATGCGGGATCCATGCCCGGGGGCGTTTCCGCGCGGGCGCCGGTGGGCGTTCTGCGCGCTCGATGCGGGCGTGGCGGTCGGCATCCGGGCTCGCATTCTCCCCGCGCTTCGCGAGCGCCGTCAGGCGCGCAGGAGCGGTGCGATCCAGCGGGTCTGGGGATGGCGGAGCGCCCGGAGGCATGCCCTGCGCGGCTGGCGTGCGAAGTCGGGCAGGTGGGGCAGGCGGCCGAGGACCGGCACGCCGAACCTGCGAAGCGTCTCCAGGTTGTCCTGCATCAGGGCGGTCCACCGTTCCGGCCCCGCTTGGATCATCACCACGCCGGCGAGTTCCAGCCCGCGCGAGCGGATCGCCCCGCAGGTGAGCATCGTGTGGTTGAGCGTGCCGAGGCCGGGCCGCGCGGCCACCAGGACCGGAAGCCGCAGGGCCTGCATCAGGTCGAGCATCGTCCTCCGGCCCGCGACGGGGACCCACACCCCCCCGGCGCCCTCGACGATCACGGCGTCATGCCGGGCGCGGAGTGCGCGGAAGGAACGGAGGATGGTCCGGAACGAGATCACGTGCCCGGCGAGGGCGGCCGACCGGTGGGGCGAACAGGGCCGGGCGAACCGGTAGGGCGACGCCAGGTCCGTCTCGCCGGGTGCGGGCGACCAGCCGGCCGCCGCCGCGGCGATCCGCAGATCCCCGGAGGGCCGGCGCCCGCCGGGAACGCCCGTCTGCACAGGCTTCATCGGCACGGCGTCGATGCCCGCCGCGCGGGCGGCGGCGCCGAGGATCGCGGTCAGCGCGGTCTTGCCCGCGCCGGTGTCGGTCCCGGTGACAAAGAAGCTTCTCATCGCGGCGGCCATCCTGCGGTATAGTGCCGCGGATGATATCACGTCCGCCATCCTATCGTTCGGCGATCCTGGTCACGCTCCAACTCGGGCTGATGGCCTGGCTCTGCCTGGGGACGGAGCCCACGTGGCGGCGTCCGGCGTCCGCGCTGCTCGTGGTGGCCGGGGTGGCGCTGGGAGTCTGGGCCGTCGTCGCGATGCGGCCTTCGCGGGTGACGCCCTGGCCCGAACCGCGCGCCGACGCCGAACTCGTCGTGCGCGGGCCCTACGCCTGGATCCGCCATCCGATGTACGCGAGCCTGTTGCTGGCCGGCGCGGGCCTCGTGGCGCACACGTTCACGGCCGGACGCCTGGCGGCGCTGCTGCTGCTCGCGCCGGTGCTGTGCCTGAAGATGTGGATCGAAGAGCGGGCGCTGCGCGCGCGGCTTCCCGGCTACGCGGCGTACGCGCTGCGGACGAAGCGGGTGGTTCCGTTCGTCTTCTGAGGGGCAGGGGAGGGGGCGGCATCGAACATCGCACGCCGAACGATGGATTCAACAACCAGCAGCCAACCGCCGGCAGGCAGCGTCCGAACCTTGGAAGCTCCGCGCGGGCGCACTTCCAAACCTTGGAACTTCTTTCCCCCTCCCTAATTCCCTCCCGACACCCGACACTCGACACCCGACACCCGAAACCCGGAGCACCCGATGAGTGCGGTTACGTTGTTGACGGACTTCGGCGACCGTGACGGTTACGTCGCGGCGATGAAGGGCGTCATCGCCTCGCTCGCGCCGGGCGCGGCGATCCACGATGCCGCGCACGGTGTGCCGCCGGGAGACGTCCGCGCCGCGGCCTGGGCGCTTTCGCAGTACTGGCGGCTGTGGCCGGAGGGAACGATCCACGTCGCGGTGGTCGACCCGGGCGTGGGCACGGCGCGCGCGGCCCTGCTGGCGCGCGCGGAGGGCCGGCTCTTCCTCTCGCCGGACAACGGCCTCCTGGCGCTCGTCGCGGCGGAGTCGCGCGACTTCGCCGCCTTCGCGCTGCGGGCGGATGTCCGCCGCCCGGGCGGCGACTCCGCGACGTTTCACGGGCGCGACGTGTTCGCGTACGCCGCCGGCCTCCTGGCCGCCGCCGGCTCCCCGGAGGCCCTCGTCGCCGGACCGGCCGCGCCGGTCGCCGTGCCGTGGGCCGGCCCGGTCCGCGCCGCGGACGGTTCGCTGCACGGCGAGGTGATCCACGTCGACCGCTTCGGCAACGCGATCGCGAACCTGCGTCCCTGCGACCTTCCCGCCGGGGCGTGGCGGCTCGCGGCGGGGCGGGCGGAGTTCGGCCGGCTCGACCGGACCTACGGCGACGTGCCGTCCGGCGCGCCGGTGGCCTACGCGGGCTCGTCCGGACGCATCGAGATCGCGGTGCGCGGCGGGTCGGCCCAGATGGAACTGGATTTGCGGCGCGGAACACCCATAATCCTGCGCTCCATTCTCTAGGGAAGGGACGTGACCATGAAGAACCGGCGGACGTTCAAGCGCGATGCGAAGGCCCTGCTGGCCCACGGGAAGACGATGCGGGAGGCTCACCTGCGCGGCCTGCTGGCGGAGGATCCCGGCCGGGCGCAGCGGTACAGCCTCGAGGCCGGCGACCTCTTCCTCGACTACTCGAAGAACCGCATCACCGACGAGACCCTGCGCCTGCTGGTCGATCTCGCGGAGAAGGCCGACCTGCGCGGGGCGATCGACGAGATGTTCCGCGGCGCGAAGATCAACCGCACCGAGAACCGGGCGGTCCTCCACGTCGCGCTCCGCGCCCCGCGCGGCACCGTGATCAAGGTCGATGGCAAGGACGTGGTCGCGGGCGTGCACGAGGTCCTCGACCGGATGTCGGTCTTCGCGGAGCAGGTCCGCTCGGGCGGGTGGAAGGGCCACACCGGGCGCGCGATCCGCTCCATCGTCAACATCGGCATCGGCGGGTCGGACCTGGGGCCCGCGATGGCGACCCAGGCGCTGCTGCCGTTCAGCGCGCGGCATCTCAAGGTCCACTACGTCTCGAACATCGACGGGACGCATCTGGCCGAGACGGTGCGCGAACTCGATCCGGCCGAGACGCTCTTCGTCATCGCGTCCAAGACCTTCACGACCGAGGAGACGATGACCAACGCGCGGAGCGCGCGAGCCTGGCTGCTGGAGGGGCTCGGCGGGGATGCCGCCGCCGTCGCCCGCCACTTCGTCGCGGTGTCCACCAACGCGAAGCTGGTCGCGGATTTCGGCATCGACCTTGCGAACATGTTCGGCTTCTGGGACTGGGTCGGCGGCCGCTACTCGCTGTGCAGCGCGATCGGCCTGCCGCTGATGATCGCGATCGGCCCGGAGAACTTCCGCGCGATGCTGGGCGGCTACCACGCGATGGACCGCCACTTCGCCGAGGCGCCGTTCGAGCGCAACATGCCGGTCCTGCTGGGCCTGCTGGGCATCTGGTACAACAACGTGTTCGGCGCGCAGTCGCATGCGATCCTGCCCTACGACCAGTACCTCGCGCGCTTCGCGGCCTACTTCCAGCAGGGCGACATGGAGAGCAACGGGAAGGGGACGGACCGTCTCGGCCGGCCGGTGGGCTGCGAGACGGGCCCGGTGATCTGGGGCGAACCGGGCACGAACGGCCAGCACGCCTTCTACCAGCTCATCCACCAGGGCACGAAGCTGATCCCGTGCGACTTCATCGGCTTCTGCCGCTCGCACAACGCGCTGGGCGACCACCACGACCGGCTGATGGCGAACTTCTTCGCGCAGACCGAGGCGCTGGCGCGCGGCAAGACGGCGGCGGAGGTCGAGGCCGAGGGCACGGCGCCCGAGCTGGTGCCGCACCGCACGTTCCCCGGGAACCGTCCGACGAACACGATCCTGGCCGACCTCCTCACGCCGGCGGTCCTCGGCCAGCTGATCGCGCTCTACGAGCACAAGATCTTCACGCAGGGCGTGATCTGGAACGTCTTCTCGTTCGACCAGTGGGGCGTGGAGCTCGGCAAGAAGCTCGCGGCGGCGATCCTGCCGCAGCTGCAGGCGGAGGCGGAGCCGGCGCTGGCGCACGACGAGTCCACCAACGCCCTGATCCGCCGCTACCGTGCGCGACGCCGCGCCGGCCGGGCGCAGGGATTGTGCGGCGGGGGCCGGGGCGCGTAGAGTCGGCGGGCCGGGGCGCGGACGGGAACCGGGGGAGGGAGCGATCATGAGCCTGACGATGCGAACGGGGATCCTGGCCGCGGTGGCGGCAGCGGGGGTGGCGATGGCGGAGCGGCCCGACTGGGAGAACGAGGCGGTCTTCGGCCGGAACAAGGAGGCGCCGCATGCGACGCTCCTTCCCTTCGCCGACGAGGCGCAGGCCGTCGGGGGGGCCTGGGAGAAGTCGCCGTGGTTCCAGTCGCTCAACGGTCCCTGGAAGTTCCACTGGGTCGACCATCCCGACCGGCGGCCGGCGGACTTCTGGAAGCCGGAGTTCGACGCCGGTGCGTGGAAGACGATCCCGGTGCCGTCCAACTGGGAGATGGAGGGCTACGGGACGCCGATCTACGTCAACATCACGTACCCGCACGTCAAGGATCCGCCGTTCATCCTGAAGGACCCGCCCGCCGGCTTCACGGCGTTCCGGGAGCGCAATCCGGTCGGATCCTACCGGCGCGAGTTCACCGTGCCGGACGGCTGGAAGGGCCGGCCGGTGTTCCTGACGTTCGACGGCGTCGCCTCGGCCTTCCACCTCTGGGTCAACGGGCGGCCGGTCGGCTACAGCGAGGACAGCCGCACGCCCGCGGAGTTCGACATCACGAAGTACCTGAAGCCCGGCGCCAACACGGTCGCGGCGGAGGTCTACCGCTGGAGCGACGGCAGCTATCTCGAGGACCAGGATTTCTGGCGGCTGAGCGGGATCTTCCGGCGCGTCTACCTCTGGAGCGCGCCGCCGGTGCACATCCGCGACTTCGAGATCCGGACGCGCCTCGACGCGCAGTACCGCGACGCGGTGCTTTCGCTCACGGCCGACGTGAGGCGGACGGACGGCGGCGCGGAGCCGCACGAGGTGGTCGTCAGCCTGCGCGATCCCGCCGGGGCGGCGGTCGGCGCGCCGGCGAAGGCCGCGGTGGGCGCCGATGGAAAGGTCGCGATCGAGATGCCGGTGACGGCGCCCGCGCTGTGGTCGGCCGAGAAGCCGAACCTGCATCTGGCGCTCATCGAACTCCGCGGTCCCGGCGGGCGCGCGGTCGAGGTGCTGCGCCAGCGCGTCGGGTTCCGCACGAGCGAGATCCGGGGCGGGCAGCTGCTCGTCAACGGGAAGCCGGTCCTGATCAAGGGCGTCAACCGCCACGAGCACCATCCGGATCGCGGCCAGGTGATGGACCGGGACTCGATGATCGAGGACATCCGGCTGATGAAGCAGTACAACATCAACACGGTCCGCACCTGCCACTACCCCGACGTGCCGGAGTGGTACGACCTGTGCGACGAGTACGGCCTCTACGTGATCGACGAGGCCAACATCGAGAGCCACGGGATGGGCTACGGCAAGGAGTCGCTCGCGAAGGCGCCGTCGTGGGGCCCCGCGCACCTCGACCGCACGGTGCGGATGGTCGAGCGCGACAAGAACCACGCGTGCGTGATCGTGTGGTCGCTCGGCAACGAGGCCGGCAACGGCGTCAACTTCGAGGCGACCTACGACTGGATCAAGCGGCGCGATCCGACGCGCCCCGTCCAGTACGAGCGCGCGCAGCAGGAACGCAACACGGACATCTTCTGCCCGATGTACGCGACGATCACGGAGATGACCAACTACGCGAAGGCGAACCCGTCGCGGCCGCTGATCCAGTGCGAGTACGCGCACACCATGGGCAACAGCGGCGGGAACCTGCAGGATTACTGGGACGCGATCGAGGCCTACCCGGCGCTGCAGGGCGCCTGCATCTGGGACTGGGTGAACCAGGGCCTCCGCCGGCCGATCCCGCCGCGTCGCATCGCGCCGGACGTCCGGCCGGCGGCCCTGGCGGGCGACGTGCTCGGCCGCGCGGTGCCGGGGGAGGGGGTCGTCGGCGCGGTCGCGATCCCGCAGGACGACACGCTCAACCTGACCGGTCCGCTGACGCTCGAGGCCCGCGTCAAGGGACGTCCGGCCGCGGCGTTCTGTCCGCTCGTGGCGCGCGGCGACCGCCAGTACGAGCTGCGCTTCGACAACCGGGGGCTCGTGATGATCCTGCATCCCGGCCGGTGGATGGAGGTGCGCGCGCCGCTGCCCGGCGACTGGGGCGACGGCTGGCACCGGGTGGCGGGCACGTGGGACGGCGCCGTCGCCCGGCTCTACATCGATGGGAAGCCGATCGCCGAGGCGCCGGTCTCCGGCGTCCTGACCGCCTCCGCGTTCCCGGTCAACCTCGGGCGGAACCCGGAGATCCCCGAACGCGTGGCGGACATCCTGATCGGCGAGGCGCGGATCTACGGGCGGGCGCTCTCCGCGGCGGAGATCGCCGCGACGGAACGTCCGTCCGCCGGGCTGGTCCTCGCCGCCGACCTGCGCCGGGTGGAGGCTGCGCCGGCCTCGAAGAACCACTGGAAGCAGGACTGGTTCTGGGCCTACGGCGGTGACTTCGGCGACCAGCCGAACGACGGCAACTTCTGCTGCAACGGCGTGATCCAGGCCGACCGCACGCCGCAGCCGCACGCGCACGAGGTGCGGAAGGTCTACCAGAGCATCCGCGTCGCCCCGGTCGATGCGGCGTCGTCGAAGCTCAAGGTGTCGAACCGGTACTTCTTCACGGACCTCGAGGGCTTCGAGGCGACCTGGGAACTGGCGGCGGACGGCGAGATCGTCAAGCGGGGCACCTTCGGCGCGATCATGCAGGTGGGACCGCAGCAGTCCGCGATCCTCGACTCGCCGGTCGGTCCCGCCGACTTCCGGCCCGGCCGCGAGCACTTCCTCACGGTGCGTTTCGCGCTCGAGAAGGCCGCCTCGTGGGCGCCGGCGGGGCACGTCGTGGCGTGGGACCAGATCCCGGTCGGCCCGGCTCCCGCGGCGGCGGCCGCCCCGGCGGGCGGGACGGTGAAGGCGGAGGAGACCGAGGACGCCATCACGGTCTCCGGCGCCGGCTTCGCGATCCGGATCTCGAGGAAGGGCGGCGTCATCGAGTCGTGGAGGGCCGGCGGACGCGACCTGATCGCGGCGCCGCTCGCGCCCAACTTCTGGCGGGCGCCGACGGACAACGACCGCGGCAACAAGATGGGCTCGTGGGCGGCGGTGTGGCGCGATGCGGCAGCCCGGCGCGTTGTGACGCGCTGCGAGGTGACGGAGCACGGGGCCGGCCGCGTGACGGTCGTCGCGACAATGAAGATCCCGGCGGGCGAGACGACGGCGCGCTACGAGTACACGATCCACGCCGGCGGCGCGGTGGAGATCGCGTCCACGTTCGAGCCGAAGGGCGCGAAACTGCCGGTCGTTCCGAGGATGGGGCTGAAGACCGAACTGCCCGGCGGATGCGACCGCGTGCAGTGGTACGGGCGCGGGCCCCACGAGACCTACTGGGACCGCAAGACCGGCGCGCCGGTCGGCCTGCATGCGCTGCGCGTGGACGGGATGATCTACGACTACGTCGAGCCGCAGGAGAACGGCCACCGGACGGACGTGCGGTGGATGACGATCACCGATGCCTCCGGCGCGGGCCTGAAGGTGACGGGGCTCCCGCTCTTCGAGATGAACGCGTGGCCGTACCGGCAGGAGGATCTCGAGGGGCCGGCGCATCCGCACGAGATGCCCGCGCGCGACACCGTGACGCTGTGCCTCGACGCGCACCAGATGGGCGTCGGCGGCGACAACTCCTGGGGCGCCAGGACGCACCCCGAGTACTGCATCCAGCCGGGCACGGTCTACGAGCACCGGATGCGCATCGAGCCGGCCGCGCGGTGAGGAGGACTGTGTCTCGGCATGGAGCCAGCGGCCAACGAGTCCACGGTCCGCCTCGCTCGGCGGTCCGCCGCCCCACCATAAGGTCGGAAGCCCGAAACTCGAAACGCCACCTTCCCACCACCTGACACCCGCCACCCGCCACCCGCCACCCGACACCCGACACTCGACACCTGACACTCGCCACTCGACACTTAACCCCCGACACTCGCCACCCGACACCTGACACTCGCCACCTGACACTCGACACCCGCCACCCGACACCGGACACCCCTCCTCCATGGACGCCCTCAGCAGCCTTCTCGGAAAACTCAGCGCGATCGTCTGGGGCCCGCCGATGCTGGTCCTGCTGGTCGGCACGGGCGTTGTGCTCACGATCCGCCTGCGCGGTCTGCAGTTCCGCCGTCTCGGCGAGGCCTTGCGCCTGGCCTTGACGCCCGCGGGGCGGCGGGCGGACCAGCCGGGCGACATCTCGCACTTCCAGTCGCTGATGACGGCGCTGTCCGCGACGATCGGCACCGGCAACATCATCGGCGTGGCGACGGCGATCACGGCGGGGGGGCCCGGCGCGCTGTTCTGGATGTGGGTCACGGCGCTGGTCGGCATGGCGACGAAGTACGCCGAGGCGATCCTGGCGGTGCGCTATCGCGTGGTCGATGCGAAGGGCGAGATGTCGGGCGGGCCGATGTACTACCTCGAACGCGGGCTGGGGCAGAAATGGCTGGGCGTTCTCTTCGCCGTGTTCGGGGCGCTGGCGGGGTTCGGGATCGGAAACATGGTCCAGGCGAACGCCGTCGCGGAGAACCTCCACGAGGCGTTCGGGGTGGACTACCGGTGGACCGGAGCGGTGCTCGCGGTGTTGACGGGGCTCGTGATCCTCGGCGGCGTGAAGCGGATCGGGAAGTTCACCGGGGTGCTGGTCCCGGTGATGGCGGTGGGCTACATGGCCGGATGTCTCGTCATCCTGGCCCTTCACGCTTCGGCGATCCCGGCGGCGTTGTGGCGCGTCGTGCACGACGCCTTCACCGGCACGGCGGCGGCGGGCGGTTTCGCGGGCGCGGTCGTGATGACGGCGATCCAGAAAGGCGTCTCCCGCGGCGTCTTCTCGAACGAGTCGGGGCTGGGCAGCGCGCCGATCGCGGCGGCGGCGGCGCGGACGGGTCATCCGGGCGAGCAGGCCCTGGTTTCGATGACCGGCACCTTCATCGACACGATCGTCGTGTGCACGATGACGGGCCTGGTGTTGATCATCACCGGATCGTGGGACGACGGCGTGGGGTCGGCCCGCGCGGCCCAGCAGGCGTTCACCCAAGGCCTGCCCGGGCAGTGGGGCGGGCTCCTGCTGACGTTCGGGATCGTGACTTTCGCCTACTCGACGATCATCGGGTGGGCCTACTACGGCGAGAAGTGCGTCGAGTACCTGCTGGGGCTCCGGGCGGTGACGCCGTACCGGTGGCTCTGGGTCGTCGCGGTGGGCCTCGGAGGGGCGGCGAAGGCCTGGGGCGGGGCCGCGCGGGAGTTCGGCCTCTTCTGGGATCTCGCCGATGTGCTGAACGCGCTGATGGCCGTGCCCAACCTGATCGGTCTCCTGGGCCTGAGCGGCGTGGTGGTCGAGGAGACCCGCCGCTACCTGGCGGCGACCGGGCGCTGATGCGCCGGCCCTGAAAACGGCGGGGGGGGGGGGTGGCGCCGCCCCCCCGCGGGCCCGACCCCGTCCGCCTACACCATCGGCTGGGGCATGGGAAGGTTCGGGAAATAGGTCTGTGCCAGCAGGGCGTAGAGGAGCGTTCCGATGACGAGGAACGCGAGGATGGCGACGATCCCGTAGCCGACGCCCGGCTCGTCCACTTCCTGCACGCCCAGCGCGCGGCTCAGTTCCGCCTCGGCAATCTGGGCCGGGGTGGCGCCCTCGGCGATGCCCTCGACGCCCGGCTCGCCCTCCTCACGCGCCACGGGGCGCTGAAGCACGAGGGTCTTGGCCCCGGTCGCGGGCCCTTCGCCGCCCCGCTTGATCCGGATCGTCTTGCGCTGCGTCGGCGGCGCCGAGGTGTCGACGGCGCCGTCGGGGATCGAGATGCGCGCCGTGGCGCCCTTCTGCTCCGCCTCGCCGGCCGCGTTCAACTGCACCGTCTTCGGTCCCTGCGTGGGCGGGGCGACGACGGGCCGATGCGCGGGCTCGGCCGGGGCTTCGGGGCGTTTGAGGACGACGGTTTTCGGGGCGGCGCCCGCATCCGGGCGCTTGAGAATGACGGTCTTGGGCGCCGCGGTGGGGCGCTGCAGACGCACCGTCTTCGGCGGCGTGGCCTTGGCGGCGACGTCGGCCGGGATGGTCATCTTGCCGGTGTCGCCGAGCGAGCCGCCGGTCGGAAGGGTCTCGTCCGCATCGATCATGATGCGGGCGGTGCGCCCGAGCGCGGCCTGTTGCGTGATCTGCTCGACCGGTCCGCCGGCGGCCTGGATGGCGCCGGTGGCGACCTTGGACGTTGCCGCCTTCGGAACCGCCGCGGCCGCGAACGGCGGCACGCGCTGCGAATCGCGCAGGGCGATGCGCGACGTCGACGCCTTCGCGACGGGGATCGCGTCGCCGGGGGCCACGGGTTGCGAATCGTGGATGCTGATGCGGGAGGTCTGGGCCTTGACCGTGGCCGAGACGGGGGGAAGCACGGCCGTCTTGGGCGACTTGCCCAGCACGTCCCGGACGTTGAGGGCTTCGCCCGCGCCCGCCGTCTCGATCGTCGACGGCTCGGCCGCCGCAAGGTCGATGCGGGAGGTGTCCGGCTTCTTCGCGCCGGGCTGGCCGAGGTTCAACCGGATCTTCGGCGGGATCGGACTTGCGCTGTCCCCGCCGTTCGCCCCGTTCGTTTTTTCGTCCGCCATGATCTGGCCTCCGCACTCCGCTTGCACTTCAGACTACGCAGGGGCGCCCGCGGGGTCAATCGGAATCGCGCGTTCCTTCGTGGCCGGGGCGGGGGGCGGAAGGAGGCGGAACGCCAGCCGCCCGATGGGCTTGGACTCCATGAAGAGGAGTTCGAAGTCCGTCCGCTCCTCTTCCGCGGGCAGGGCGGCGGGTGCGGGGCCGAACCGGCGGTCGTCCCGGACGATGCCTGCGATCTCGTCGAAATACGGCAGATGGTCGGTCGCCAGCTGGACGGCGCCGCCGGGCTTGAGCGTCCGGGCGAGCGCGTCCATGAACGGGCCGTTGAAGAGGCGGTGCCGGTGGTGGCGGGCCTTGGGCCAGGGATCGGGGAAGTAGATGTGGTAGGCATCGACGCTCGCGGCGGGGATGAGGTAGGTGGCGGTGTAGTAGGCGTCCATGCGCAGCAGCCGGATGTTCTCCGAGCCGGCGCGGGCGGCCTTGCGGGCGATCTTGCGGATCCGGCCGAGGAGCCGGTCGACGCCCAGGTAGTTCACCTCCGGGCGTCGCGCGGAGCGGGCGAGGAGGAACCGGCCCTTGCCGCAGCCCATGTCGACCTCGACCGGCCGGCCGGGGTGGGGGAAGAGGGCATCCAGGCGAAGCGGGTCGAGAACGGTGTCCGAGGTCAGCCGCACCTGCATCGAGTCGGGATCCATAGGCGGCGCAGGATAGCCGCGCGGCGCCCGGGCGTGCAACCGCGATCGCAGGCGCGCCGGTCGCGCCGGTGCACCCGCGCGACCGGGGGCGGGGCCGGGCGGCGGCCCGGCGGAGCCGGCGTGATGCAGGCGACCCCGATGCGCGGCCCCCGGGGGGCGCATCTCCGATTCATGGACCTGATCATGCGGGCGCCTTCGTCATCGCTGCACAGGACCGGAGATGCGCCCCTCCGGCCATCACCCCGCGCACGATCGGCGGTGGCCCCGCAGGGTAGTCATCACGCTCCGCGTGATGACCGACCTCCGGATTGCGGAGATGTCCTCACGCGGAGCGTGAGGACTACGTTGGCGCCCGCCCCCGGCCGTCACCCTGCAGGACCGGAGATGCGCCCCTCCCCGTGGGCATCCCCCGTTCCCGCTTCCCCGCGGACGGGGCGGGATGGTAGTCTCGCGCTTTCTGAATCCGGCTGGAAGGAGACAGCGATGAGCGATCATGCGGCGGGGGCGGAGGACATCCGGCGGGCGGAGGAATTGCGCGGGGCCTACCGGCGGATCACGGACGAGATCGGGCGGTTCATCGTCGGGCAGGAGGAGGTGCTCGAACAGCTGATGATCGCGGTCCTCGCCCGCGGACACTGCCTGCTCGAGGGCGTGCCGGGGCTGGCGAAGACGATGATGGTCCGCTGCCTCGCGCGCACGATGGACCTCTCGTTCCACCGCATCCAGTTCACGCCCGACCTGATGCCGGCGGACATCACCGGCACGGACATCATCCAGGAGGAGCCCGGCACCGGCCGCCGCGCGCTGGTCTTCCAGCCCGGCCCGATCTTCGCGCAGATGGTGCTGGCCGACGAGATCAACCGCACGCCGCCGAAGACGCAGGCGGCGCTGCTCGAGGCGATGCAGGAGCACTCCGTCACCGTCGGCACGCAGACCTACCCGCTCAAGGAGCCGTTCTTCGTCCTCGCGACGCAGAATCCGATCGAGCAGGAGGGCACCTACCCGCTGCCCGAGGCGCAGCGCGACCGGTTCATGTTCCACGTCGGCGTCGACTATCCGACGCGCGACCAGGAGCGCGAGATCATCACGCGGACGACCGGCACCTACGACGCCGAGCTGCGGTCCGTGCTCACCGGCGCCGAGATCCTCGAGTGCCAGCGCATCGTCCGCGCGGTGCCCGTGCCGGACCACGTCACCGACTACGTGCTCGACCTCGTCCGCCGCTGCCGGCCGAAGGAGGCCGACGCGCTCCCGTTCATCCGCGAGCTGGTCGAGTGGGGCCCCGGCCCGCGCGCGTGCCAGATGCTGATCCTCGGCGGCAAGGTGCGCGCCGTGCTGCACGGGCGCTACCACGTGACGGTCGACGACGTCGTCGCCCTCGCGCGGCCGGTCCTGCGCCACCGCATCGTCGCCACGTTCAACGCCGAGGCCGAGGGCGTCACGACGCTCGACATCATCGGCCGCGTGCTCGAGGCCGTGCCGAAGACCGAGAAACAGGCCGCGGTCTAGAAGCGGATGCCCGGTGTTTCCAGCTTCCTGACGCCCGCGGACGTCCGGCGGATCGCCAGCCTCCAGGTCCTGGCGCGGACGGTCGTCGAGGGCTTCTGCAGCGGCCTGCACCGGTCGCCGCACAAGGGGTTCAGCGTCGAGTTCCGCGAGCACCGGGCCTACGTGCCGGGGGACGAGATCCGGCGGCTGGACTGGAAGATCTTCGCGCGGCGCGACCGCTTCTACGTCCGCGAGTTCGAGGAGGAGACGAACGTCCGCGCGACGATCCTCCTCGACGTCAGCGGCTCGATGGCCTACGGCAGCGGCGAGGTCACCAAGCACCACTACGCGACGCGGCTGGCGGCGTGCCTGGCCTACCTGATGCTCCAGCAGGCGGATGGCGTCGGGCTGGTCAGTTTCGACACGGGCGTGCGGGAGTACATCCCGCCGCGGTCGCGCCCCGGTCACCTGCGCGTGCTGGTCGACGCCCTCGCGGCCTCGAAGCCCGGTGGGGAGACCGAGCTCGGGCGCGTCTTCCACGACCTCGTCGCGCGCGTCCACCGGCGCGGGTTGCTGATCGTGATTTCCGACTGCTTCGGCCGCGTGCCGGACCTGCTGTCCGCGCTGGCGCACTTCCGCCACGCGCGGCACGAGGTGATCCTGTTCCAGGTCTGGGATCCGGCGGAGCTCGAGTTCCCGTTCCGCACGTGGACGCGGTTCGAGTCGCTCGAGCGCGCGGCCCATCACCAGTTCGTCGATCCCGCCACGCTGCGCGAGGCCTACCTGCGGCGCGTCGCGGAGTTTCGCGAGGAGCTCAAGCGGGGCTGCCACCGGCACCGCGTGGACCTCGTGCCGCTCGTCACCGACCGCCCCTACGCCGATGCGCTCGCGCAGTACCTCACGCTGCGCCGGAGGCGGGCGTGAACGAACGCCGAACATCGACCATCGAACACCGAACGCCGAAGGGCGGCGGAGGATCGATGGCGGCGCTTCTCCGGCCGCGTCGCGTCGCGGTCGTCCAGGGCGTCCGGCACGAGCCCGCTCCCATCCTGCCCCGTCCCCCGTTGGATGTTGGATGTTGGACGTTGGATGTTGGATGTTGGACGTTGGATGTTGGACGTTCGTCCGGAGCCCGTCCGGGTCTGAACTTCGATGTTGGATGTTCGATGTTCGGAGTTCGATGTTCGTCCGCGGCCCTCCCCGGGAGGGCGCGGCCGTGACGTTCCTCAACATCGTCCTGCTCGGCGGCCTCGCGGCGGCGGCGATCCCGCTGATCATCCACCTGCTCAACCGGCGGCGGTTCCAGGTGGTGCGGTGGGGCGCGATGATGTTCCTCGACGACATCGTCCGCACGAACCGCCGGCGCATCCGGATCGAGCAGCTCCTCCTGCTGCTGGTCCGCATGGCGATCCCCGCGCTGCTGGCGCTGGCGATGGCGCGGCCGGTCCTGACCGGCATCCGCGCGCTGATCCGCCGGGCGCCGTCGTCGACGGTGGTCCTCTTCGACAACAGCTTCTCGATGGAGGCGGGGGAGGCGGGGCGGTCGACGGCGGGGGCGGCGCGCGAGGAGGCCGCGGCGATCGTCGCGGACCTGCCCCGCGGGTCCGAGGCGGCGGTGGTCGGGATGGCGGGGCCGATGCCGGCGGTGGAGGATCCGACGGTGGACCTCGTCCGCATCCGCAGCGGCCTTGAGGATGCGCCGGGCGGCTTCGGGCTGGCGCGGATCGCGCCGGCGCTGCAGACGGCGGCCGGGCTGTTCGCGTCGCGCATGCACCAGGCGGACCGGACGGTCGTCATCGTCAGCGACTTCCAGCGCGCGAGCTGGTCGCCGGCCTCCACCGAGGAGCGCCGGCGCGCGTGGGACGCGCTCGGGGCGCAGGCCGTGCCGCCGCGCGTGGTCTTCTTCCCGATCGGCGCGGCGTCGACGGACAACATCTCGGTGGAGTCGATCGAGCTGTCGCGGCCGATCGTCGGCACCGGCCAGCGGGTGATGGTCCGCGCCGGGCTGCGGAACCACGGGCGCAGGGCCTACCCCGACCTGCGCGTGCACTTCCGGGTCGATGGCGTCGACCGGGCGGCCGCGATGGTCTCGCTCGCGGCGGGCGAGACGGAGCAGGCCCTCTTCCCGTGCACGTTCGACCGCGCCGGGTCGCACGTCGTCGAGGTGCGGACCGAGGCCGACGCGCTGCGGGCCGACAACGCCGCGCTGGCCTCGATCCCGGTGCTCGACCGGATCCCGGTGCTGCTGGTCAGCGGCGACGCCAACCCCGCGCCCCTCCGGGGCGAGACCGCGTTCCTCGAGATCGCGCTGCAGCCGTTCTCGCGCGGCGGCGGGAAGATGTCCGACCTGGTCGCGACGCGGGTGACGCCGGAGGACCGCTTCGCGCCGTCGATGCTCGACGACGCGCGGGTCGTGGTCCTCGCGAACGTCCGCCAGCTCTCCGGCGATGCGGTCCGCGCGCTGCGCGACTTCGTGCGCGACGGCGGCGGCCTGCTGGTGTTCCCCGGCGACCGCGCGAGCGCGGCGTGGTACGCCACGCAGCTTGCCGGCGCGGAGGGGCTGCTGCCCGCGGCGCTGGGCGTGCTGGCGGGGGACCCGGCGGACGACGCCGGGGCCTCGGCCATCGTCGCGCAGCGCCACACCCACCCGGCGCTCGCGCCGTTCAACGATCCCCGCCGCGGGAGCCTCGGCGGGTCGCGCATCCGCGCGTGGTACCGCCTCGAGGTTCCGTCCGAGTTCGCGGAGGGCGTGGCGGCGCGCCTCGACACGGGCGATCCGTTCCTGGTCGAGCGGCGCGTCGGCGAGGGGCGCGTGCTGCTTTCCGCGGTGCCGTGCGACGCCGACTGGAGCAACCTGCCGATGCGGCCGTTCTACCTGCCGCTGATGCAGGAGATGGTCGTCCACCTCGCCTCGAACGTCCACCCGCCCCGGAACGTCGAGGTCGGCGACCGCCTCGCCGCGTTCCTCGCGGAGCCGGAGGGCGAGGCGCGCGCCGTCGTGACCGACCCGGAGGGCACGGCGCACGAGGTGCCGGTGGTCCGCCGCGGGCGCCGGGGCGTTGCGGAGTTCGCGGAGACGGACCGGCCCGGGCTCTACACGCTGCGCGGTCCGAAGGACGAGCCCGTCCACTTCGTCGTCCGCACCCCGCGGGAGGAGTCCGACCTCGCGCGCGTGACGGAGGAGGAGATGAAGGCCCTCGCGACCGAGGCCGGGGCGAAGGTCGTCCGGTCCGGCGACGAGTACCGGGAACTCGAGCGCGAGCGCCGGTTCGGCCGCGAGCTGTGGCGGTCGGCCTGGTGGCTCCTCCTCGCCCTGCTGCTCGGCGAGCTGGTCCTGCAGCGCTGGTTCGCGCGGAGGGCCGCATGACCGACCTGCGCTTCATGGGCGACTGGGGCCTCGCGGCGCCGCTGGCGATCGCGACGGCGGCCGCGGCGGTCGCGCTCTGGCTCTACCGCCGCGAGGTCCGCGGCGGCGCGGACCGCGCGGGGCGATGGCTGGCCTGGCTGCGCGCGGCGGCGGTCTTCCTCGTCGCGCTGATGGCCGCCGGCCCGGTCCTGCACCACCGCCGCGTGATCGGCGACCTGATCCAGCTCCGCGTGGTGCTCGACGCGTCGCAGAGCATGGGGCGGTGCGATCCGCAGATGGAGCCCGGCCGCAAGCTCCTGATCGCGCACCGGCTCGGCTGGACCGACGCGGCCGGGCTCGACGCCGCGCCGCTGCGCGCCGCCGACGGGCTCCAGGCCGCCCGCGAGGCCGCCACCGCGCCGGAGGCCGCGGCCGATGCCGCCGCCGCCGCGCGCGCGTTCGGCGAGGCCGTCGCCGGGGCGCGGCGCGAGCTGGATGCCGTGCAGGCCGCGACGCTCGGCAGCCTGCGGCAGACCGGCGCCGCCGACCTCGAACGGTGGGAGAACCTGCCCGGGAACCTGATCGCGGACCTGATCACGAAGGACGCCTTCCGCGGCCCGCCGCAGCGCCGCGAGGCCGTGCGCGCGCTGGAATCGCCGCGCAACAGCGGAGACAACTACGGCGAGAGGATCCGCGCCTATCTCGTCGCCCCCGCGACCGGCGAGTACACCTTCTGGATCACCAGCGACGACGACAGCGAGCTGTGGCTCAGCTCGGGCGAGGATCCCGGGCTGCGCAGCCGGATCGCGTCGATCTCCGGCACCTGGGCGCCGCCCGACCAGTGGGAGCTGACCCCGTCGCAGAAGTCGCGCCGCATCCGGCTCGAGGCCGGGCGCCGCTACTACGTCGAGGTGCTGCACAAGGAGGGGAGCGGCGACGACCACCTCGTCGTTCGCTGGCAGCTTCCGGACGGCCGGATCGAGAGCCCGATTCCGGGCATGCGCCTGCTGCCGTACGACGGCGCCGGCGCGGGCGGAGGCGATCCGAAGGCCTCGTTCGCCGCGGACCTCGCCGATCCCGCGCGCGCCCTCGCGGACAAGGCCGCCTCCGGGGCCGCGGGCACGGGCGAGGAGTTGGCGCGGCTCGTCCGAGTGGCCGAGGTGTGGGAGCGGGAGCTCCGCGCCGCGTTCCTCCGCCACGCCGCGGAACTGGCCGGCCGGGACGAGCCCGCGATCCGCGCGGTGATCGAGCGCTTCGATCGCACCCCCCGCTGGCAGCGGATCGCCGGCGCGCTGTGGGAGGGCCGCGCGCCCGCGCTCTCGGCGCTCGCGGCGGACCACGACGTCAGCCTGCATGTTCTCAAGGACGGCCGCATCGAGGAAGCCTGGCGGTCGCGCGCCGGGCGCCAGGACGGGGCCGGCGAGGCGCCCGCCACCGTGCGGGCCGCGCCGCAGGGCTCGTTCACGGACCTCTCCGGCGCGTGGGCCGGGCTGGATGCGGGCGGCCGGGCCGATCCGGCGGCCGACGGGTCCGAGGGCGGGATCCGCTCGGCCGTGCTGCTGCTCTCCGACGGCATCCACAACCTCGGCGAAACGCCGCTGCGGACGGCGCGCGTGCTGGGCGCGAAGGGCGTGCCCGTGTTCCCGGTCCTCGTCGGCGCGGACCGAGCGCCGGAGGACGTCGCCGTGGTCGGGGTCGATGCGCCGGCGTCGATCTTCCACGCCGACCGGGCGCGCGGGCGCGTCGTGGTCGCCGACCACCTGCCCGCCGGGCGGCCGTTCACGGTGCGGATCCTCCGCGGCGACGAGGTCGTCTGGGAGCAGAAGCTGCTCGGCGAGGGGTCGGGCCTGCGGCCGGTCGAGTACGAGCTGCCCGTCGACCGCCTGGCGAAGGAGGAGACGCTACGCGGCGTGCAGGGCGTCCAGCGCGCCGGCGTGCGGCTTGACCTGCGCGCGGTCGTGGCGGAGGTCGAGGGCGACGCCGAGCCCGGCAACAACGAGCGGGCGTTCGAGATCTTCGCCGTCACGCGCAAGTACCGCGTGCTGCTGCTCGAGGGCCGCGCGCGGTGGGAGTGGCGCTACCTGCGGAACCTCTTCGACCGCGACGAGAAGTGGGAGACGGTCTCGGTCTTCTGCCCGTCCGGCGAGATTCCGCGCGGCGAGAAGAAGGACGAGTTCCCGGCCTCGCGCGACGCGCTCTTCGCGTTCGACCTCGTCGTGCTCGGCGAGCTTCCCCGCGCGGCGTTCCGGCCGCAGGAGCTGGAGTGGATCCGCGACTTCGTCGGCGATCGGGGCGGCGGACTGATCCTGCTCGACGGCCAGCGCGAGTCGCTGCGGACGCACGCCGACGGCGCCCTGGGGCCGCTGTTCCCGGCGGACTGGGTCGCCGGACGCGCCGAGATCCTCCCTGCCGCGCTGCGCCTGACGCCGGCGGGCGAGGGGATCGCCGCCCTCGACCTGTCGTCCGACGGCCTCACGCGCAACGCGGTATGGGCGATGCTGCGGCCGCCGCACCGCGTCGAGCCGCTGCGCCCGAGGCCCGGCGCCGAGGTCTGGGTCGAGGCCGTCACGCGCGGCGGCGAGGGGGTGCCCGCGATCCTCGGCCGGCCCTTCGGCGCCGGTCGCGTGCTGCACATCGCGTTCGACGAGTCGTGGCGCTGGCGCTACGAGTCGGCGGACAAGCATCCGACGCGCTTCTGGAACCAGCTCGCGATGGCGATGATGGAGTCTCCGTTCGCGGTCCGCGACGACCGCGCCTCGGTCGATGCCGGCGCGCCGGTGCAGCGTCCCGGCGAGCGCGCGATGCTGCGGGCCCGCCTGCGCGACGAGCGCGGCCGCGCGCTGACCGGCGCGACGGTCTTCGCCCACGTCCACCGCGACGGCCGCCGGATCGCGGTGCTGCCGATGCTGCCGGACGAGTCCGGGGGCGGGGCCTACCGGACCGAGACCGGCGCGCTGGAGCCCGGCGAGCACGAAATCCGGCTGGTCGTGAAGGGCATCCCGGAGGATGATCTCCGTGCGCGCGCGACGTTCGTGGTCCGGCCGCGGGACACCGGCGAGCTGGCCGACCTGGCCGCCAACGAACCGCTGATGCGGCAGCTCGCGTCGGTGACCCGGGGCCAGTTCGTCCGGGAGGAGACCCTCGACGCCGCCGTCGCCGCGCTGAAGCCGATGAGCCGCGGACGGATCGTCGAGAGCGAGACCGTCCTCTGGCAGAGCTGGCCGTGGTTCGGCGTCGTGGTCCTGTTGCTGACGGTCGAGTGGATCGTGAGAAAGCGGAAGGGCATGCTGTGACGGGTCGGGTGTCAGGCGTCGGGTGTCGGGGCGGCCGGAGCCACGGGCCGGCCCATGACGCCATGACCCGGCGCTTGCTCCCCGACGCCCCGCATGCGGCCCATCCTCCGCGCCCGGGAGCGTCGGCCTGTATCCCGGCATCCGAAGCCTGTTTGTCCGCCTCCGCCCTGACACATGGAAGCTGACACCGGAAACCCATGAATGCGGATCCATCCAGCCAACCGCCCCCGGTGACGCTCAGCCCCGTCACGGCGGCGCGCATCGAGGAATTCGGCCGCCGGCGCCGGCGGCTGATCGTCGAACGCGGCGTCTTCGCCGCCGTCGCGGCGTGGTTCGGCGCGCTCGTCGTCGTCGCGGCGGCGGACGGCCTCTTCCTGCTCGAGGACGGCGTCCGCTGGCTGCTCAGCGGCCTGGCCTACGGGCTCGCGGGCCTGGTCCTGTGGCGCGTGTGCCTGCGCCACCTCGCGCGCCGCGCCGATCACCGGCTGCTGGCGCGGTGGCTCGAATCGACGCGGCCGGACCTGCGCGAGGATCTCCTCTCCGCGGTCGAACTCGGCGAGCCGGTGCGGGCGGATGCGTGGGATTCGCCCGTCTTCCGCGCGCGGCTCCAGGACGACATGGCGCGCCGCGTCGAGGGCATCGACATCCGCGAGATCCTCCCGTTCCGCCTGATCGCCCGGTGGGCGCGCATGGCGGGGATCGCGATCGCGCTGATGGTGCTGCTCGCCCTCGTGCCCGGTCTGCAGTGGCGGCGGCTGCTCGCGCGCGCCCTGCTGCCCTCGGCCAACATCGAGCGGGTGTCGAAGACGCAGATCGTCGTGACCGATCCGACCCCGGCCGACGCGGTGGTCCCGCGCGGCGACACCGTGCCGGTGATCGTCGAGGTCGCCGGCCGCCCGGCGACCGAGATCCACCTCGAGACCTTCGCCGCCGGCGCGCGGGCGAGCGTCCGCATGAAGCCGATCGGTCCGCGCCGGTTCACCGCGAACATCGACGTCGGGACCGACACGCTGCAGTACCGCATCCGCGGCGGCGACGCGCTGACGCGGCGCTACCGCATCACCGCGTTCCCGGCCCCGCAGGTCGTCGCGTTCGCCAAGACCTACCACGCGCCGGACTACGCGCGGATCGAGGCCCGCACCGTCCGCGAGACGGCCGGGGACCTCGAGGGGCTCGAGGGGACCCGCGTCGGGCTCGCCCTGACCGTCGACCAGCCTGTGCGCGCGGCCGAACTGCGCATCGAGCACGGCGGGGCGCCGCGGACCGTGCCGCTGGAGAAGGCGGAGGACGGCACGCTGCGGACCGACCTGACGCTGGCGCAGCCCGGCACCTACCACGTCCGCCTCGTCGCCGAGCGCACGGGTTTCGAGAACCGCTACCGGCCGGTCTACGAGATCCGCGTGCTGCCGGACCTCGTGCCGCAGGTCGAGTTCACGACGCCCGAGCGCGACCTGACGGTCACGCCGGACGAGGTGGTGAAGCTCGCGGCGGTCGCGCGGGACGACTTCGGCGTGGCGTCGCTCGTGCAGGCCGTCCAGGTCAACCGCTCCGCCTGGCGCGACGAGGGCGCCCCGGCCGCGGCGACGAACGCGGAGGTGGCGATCGAGCGTCCGTGGGACCTGCTTCCGATCGGGCTCAAGCCCGGCGACCAGGTGCTCGTGAAGTTCGTCGCGCGGGACCTCAAGGGCAATCTCGGCGAGTCGACCGTGCGGAGGCTGACGATCGGCGCCCGGGGCTTCGACCCGGACCGGATGAAGCCGATCGCGGCCCGCAAGGTCCTGCGCGAGGCGACGGAGCGGTTCTCCGACGCCGTGCGGGCGGCGAAGAAGACCGACGACGAGGCCCGCGAGGCCCTTCGCAATCCCGAGCGCGATCCGCAGGCCGCCCGCCAGGCGCAGGTGAAGGTCGCGTCGGCGGTCCGCGAGGCCGCGAAGGCCGCGGAGGCCGTCGACCAGGCGCTGAAGAAGGCGATGGAGACGACGCCCAAGGGTGCGCCGGCGCGCGAGCTGACCGACGTGGCGAGGGCGCTGAGCCGCACGCAGCGCGGCGATCTCGAGGTCGCGCAGAAGCTGCTCGATGCGCAGCGCGACGCCCCGGCGGAGACCGCGCGCGAGCTGGTCGAGGACGTGAAGCGGAGGGTCGAGCGCGCGGTGTCGAACTCGGCGGAGATCGACCGCGCCGTCGAGAAGATGCTCGCCGCGGACGAGGCCGCGATGGGCGTCCGCGACCTGACCGAGCTCGATCGCGAGCACGAGCGGATGGCGGAGCTGACGAAGCGCCCCGAGGGGGCCCCGCCGCCCGAGCAGCTTGCGCGGCGCCAGGCGGTCGCGGTCGGGCACCTCGACCAGGCGGCGGACACGATCCGCGACGCCGCGGAGCTGTCCAAGCGGGGCGATCTCAAGGAGCTCGCGAAGCGGATGGATCAGAAGGCCGAGGAGGCCCGGACGCAGTTGGGCGGCGCGGAGGATCCCACCAAGCCGGTGCCCGCCGACGCGCTCCGCCAGCCGGTGCGCGAGGCGTTGAACCAGGCCGTACCCGTCGCGGCGCAGCTCCGTCGCGAGGCCGACGAACTCCGGCGCCGCCTCAACAGCGACCACGATCAGCGCCAGCCGTTCAGCGACCTCCAGAGTGTCCTTGCGGAGATGTCGCGGCCCGGGAAGAAGGAGGCGGAGGCCCGGCAGGAGCGGACCGAGGCCAAGGCCGCGGCGCTGCGCGACGCGGCGGCGGACCAGATGAAGGACGCGGCCGCGATCGAGGAACGGCGCGCCGATGCCGATGCGGCCTACATGAAGGATGCGACCACCGCCGCCGCCGCGCTGCGCCACGTCCGCCCCGAGGACGGCGGCCCCGAGGACGCGAAGAAGCTGGCCGAGGACGTCCGCGAGCTGGCGAAGGCGATGGCGAAGCTCGAGACCGGCCACGAACTCGCCGCCGCGGCGCGCGCCGCCGAGTCCATGGCCGCCGACGAGCGGTGGGACCGGCCCGGGACCGAGGCCTCTCGCGAGCGCAGCCGCGCGTGGGACGACCTCCGCCAGGACCTGCCCGCGGTCGAGCGCGAGATGCGGGCCCAGCAGTTTCCGAACGAGGCGGCGGATTCCGTTGCGAAGGCCAACAACGGGCAGGATGCGGCCCGCGTGAACGAGGAGATGAACCGCCGCCGCGATCAGAACCGCGGCGAGCAGCCCGTCGCCGGTCAGCTTGCGGCCGTCGGGACCGACCTGGCCGACGCATCGAGGAAGGCCCAGCCGGCGCTTCAGGAGGCCCGCGAGACGCTGGCCGCGATGGCGCCGAGCCTCGCCGAACAGCTCGCCGACGCGCACGAGGACGCCTCGAAGCTCCGCAAGCAGTCCGAGGACCTCGCCGGCGCGAAGGATACGCCGGCCGACGCCGCGCGCGACGAGGTCCGCGGCGAACTGGCCTCGCAGCAGCGTCTCAACGAGGCGGTGGACGACATCCGCCAGGCCCTCCGTGCCGACGCCGCCGCGCAGGACATGGCCGAAGCGCAGGGACGCGAGCGCGCCCGCGATGCGGACGACGGCCTCGCGATGCTCCGCGAGCCGCCGCCGAAGGCCGAGGATCTTCTCCGCGCGGCCGCCGCCGCCCGCGAGGCGCCGCAGCGCGCTTCGGCGCTCGAACAGGCCGCGTCGCAGCAGGGCCGCCTCGAGAAGGCGCTCGACACGCTCGCCCAGCACTACGCGCAGATGGAGCAGGGGAGCCCCGAGGGCCTCCGCGCCCAGCTCCGCGCGCAGGAGGCCGAGGCCGGCCTGCAGACCGCCCTCGACCAGGAGTACGGCGAAGCCGGTCGCATGGCCGAGATGGCGCAGGCCGACGCGCCGCAGACGCTGGCCGGGCTCGAGCAGGAACTGGCCTCGAACGAGGCGATGCAGGCCGCGCTCGACCGGCTCGCGCGGGAGTCGCTCGACCGCGCGGCCGCCGACCTCGATCGCGCGGCGCAGGGCGAGAAGACGCTGGCCGACCGGACGCAGGCGATGAAGGATCAGACCGACAGCCGCGAGGCCGACCTGGCCCGGCGCGCGGCCGACATCGCGAAGCAGGCCCGCGAACTCGCGAAAGGCCGGGTCCAGCCGGCGGCACAGCAGGCGTCCCAGGCGGCCCCCGCCGCCGCGCCGCCGCTGCAGAAGGCGGGCGAGGGGCTCGAGCAGGCGGCGGCGATGGTTCCGCGCAATTTCGAGGCCGGACGCGAGACCCTCGCCAACGCGATGGAGAACGCGGCGCAGCAGCTGCGCGACTCGGCGCAGTCCGCCGCCGATGCATCGGGGCAGGCCGCGAAGGCCGCCGGCGAGGCTCAGCAGGCCGCCGACCAGGCCGGCCAGCAGGCCGCGCAGGCGCAGGCGGCGGGCAACCAGGATGCGGCGTCGAAAGCCCAGGCGGCCCAGGCGCAGGCCCAGGGCCGCGAGAAGGCCGCCCAGGGTGTCGCCGGCGAGGCGTCGTCCGCCAACGCGGGCGCGAAACAGCTCGCCGATGCCGCGGCCGCCGTCGCGGGCGAGCTCCGGCAGATGACCGGGCAGGAACGCGGGGAGCTGCAGCAGTCCGCGCAGCAGCAGGCGCCGCTGACGGGTGCGGCCGACCAGTCCGGCGCCGATATCGCCCGCGCCGGCCGCCACGAGTCGCGGCTCGGTCGCAATCTCGGCGAGGCGCTCGAGCAGGCCGGCGAGCGCACGCAGGCGACCGCCGCCGGCGAGATGACGCAGGCCGGGCAGCAACTCCAGTCGCAGCCGACCGCCGAGGCCGCCGCCCCGTCCGTCCGGCAGGCCAGCGACGCCGTCGGGCAGCGCGCGGAGGAACTGGCCTCGCTGATGACGCAAATGCCGTCGATGCCGTCGGCGGCCCCCGGGGACGCCGCCGCCGAATGGATGGCCCGCGCGCTCGACCAGATGGACGCGCAGCAGGCGGCGGCGCAGCAGGCGGCCCAGGCCGCCCAGGCGGCGCAGCAGGCCGCGCAGGCGGCGATGTCGCAGGCGGCGCAGGCGCAGGCGGCGTCGATGTCGCAGAGCCGCGCGCGCGGCCAGGTGCCCGGCACGCAGCCGAACGAGGGGGCGCCCGCCCACGTCGCGGGCCGTCCCGGGCCGGACGGCGTCACGGCGCAGGCGACCCCCGTCCCCGAGGACTGGGCGAAGCTCCCTCCGCAGATGGCGAAGGATCTGATGGATGCGAAGCGCGAGAACGTCCCCGAGGAGTACCGCGCGATGGTCGAGCTCTACTTCAAGGCCGTCGCGACCGACGCGCAGAAGGCCAACCCGTGAGGAACGTGGAACGGATGAAACTCCAGACTCCAAGGAAGCGGAACGTGGAAAGGGCGGAAGGATGAAGGGCGGAGGCTTCGGCAAACGGAGGGGTTCGCCCTCGCGGCGCTCCCCCCGGCTTCTCTCCCTTCTTTCATCCGCCTTTCGGCTCCCTTGGCGTTCGGGGATGTCCGCTCTTCTCCTCGTTCTCGCTGCAGCCGTCCCCGTTTCCGTTCGCTCCCAGGTGACTCCGCCCGGCGAGGAGCGCGTGGACGAGGCGATCTCGAAGGCCTTGGGCTACCTGCGGACGCAGCAGAAGAACGACGGTTCGATCACCGACAGCGGCAACGCCCACGCGATGACGGCGCTGGCCGTGATGGCCCTTTCGGCCGTCGGAAATCAGGCGACCGACCCGACGCCCGAGGGCGAAACGCTTCGCAAGGCGCTCGACTACCTGCTGGCGAGCGAGCGGCAGCGCGACAACGGCTACTTCGGCAGCGACGGCTCGCGCATGTACGGCCACGGCATCGTGACGCTCACGATGGCCGAGCTGCTCGACATGGGCGTGAGCCCCGAGCAGGACGCCCGCATCCGCCAGCGCCTGCGGAAGGGCGTCGACCTGATCCTGTGGTCGCAGGACCGCAAGGAGCGCAACAACGAGCGCGAGTTCGGCGGCTGGCGCTACGAGCCCGACTCGCGCGACTCCGACCTCTCCGTCACCATCTGGCAGCTCATGGCCCTGCGCGCCTCCAAGAACGCCGGGCTCGACGTGCCGCGCGAGGCGATCGAGAAGGCCGTGCAATACCTGAAGAAGTGCTACAAGGCCGATTCCAAGGGCAAGGACCGGGTCGGCGGGGCGTGCGGCTACCAGCCCGGCAACAACCAGAGCTATGCCGCGGGCGCGGCCGGTCTCCTCGCGCTGCAGGTCTGCGGACTCTACGAGTCCGACGAGGTCCAGGGCTCGGCCGACTGGCTCAAGTCGAAGAAGCTCGAGTGGGACGGCCGCTACTTCCTCTACGGGACCTACTACTACGCGCAGGGCATGTACCAGAAGGGCGGCGAGTACGCGACGCACGCGCGGCGCGAGGTCGAGACGATCCTGCTCGCGAAGCAGAAGGACGACGGCTCATGGCGCGCGCAGCACGGCGAGGAACACAACGCCGGCTGCGTCTACGGCACCTCGATGGCCGTGCTCAGCCTCTGCGTGAAGTACCACTACCTGCCGATCTACCAGCGCTGACGTCAGGTCCCGGCGACGATGAGATCCAGCCGCTTGCTGAACTCCGCCAGCTCGAGGCCGCCGTCCTCGATCGTCAGCCAGCCGCTGTAGCCGATCTCGTCGAGCGTTCGGCGCACGAGCGGCCAGTCGACGCTGCCGTCGCGCGGATGGACGAACTTCCCGCCGTGGCCGTCGGGGTTGAGCTTGAAGTCCTTGATGTGGCACTTCGCGATGTTCGCGCCCAGCGCGCGGAGCCACGTCTCCGGCGGCGCGTACTTCACGTGGTTGCCGATGTCGAAGTAGGACTTCACCCAGCGGCTCTTGAACGAGGCGACGAAGTGCGCGTAGAGAGCGGGCTGCACCCACAGGTTGTTCCAGACGTTCTCCAGCGCGATCACGACGCCCGCCTTCTCGGCCGCCGGGATCAGCCGCTCGACCGCCTTGCGCGAGCGGTCCGTCGCCTGGTTCTGCGCGTCGATGTAGGCCTGGTACTTCGCGTTGTCGCCCTCGGCGACGCGGGTCACGTGGCCCGTCTTCGCGTCGAACTCGATCCGGAAGTCCCACGGCTCGGGGATCGGCGCGACCTTCGTGCGGCAGGGGACCAGCAGCACCGCGTCGGCGCCGTAGGCCTGCGCCGCGCGCAGCGAGACCTCGACCGCCGCGATGTCGGCGTCCACCGCGGCCGCGTCGTCCGCGTTGAAGTTCGCCCAGCCGAAGAGCACCGAGTGGATGCTCAGGCCGAGCTTCTCCGCGATCGCGCGCGCCGCGGCGGCGGCCTCGGGCGTCGCCGCGCGGTCGTTGGACTCGATCCCGTCGAACCCCGCCGCCTTCAACGAGGTCAGCATCTCCTCCGTCGGCTTGCCGATCATCGCCTTCCGGAGCGTCGTCTTGAACTTCGCCGCCCCGGCGTGGCCCGACAGCGACGCGGCCCCGGCGGCGAGGGCGGTGGACACGAGGAAGTCGCGGCGGCTCCATCCTGCGGCGGGCATCGGGCTCATGGCATTCTCCTTCGCGATGCCGTCCACCCTAGCCGTCTCCGCCGCGCCGCTCAAGTCCGCGGATTCGTCCCCGATCGTCGGCGTGGCAGGGGCGCACAGGCATGAACGGCGCATCGAGGATCTCCCGAACGGCGCCGACGGAGCGGCGCCCTCCAGGCCCGTCCTCTCGGATCTCCATGGAGAACAGTCTGGAGGGCCGCGCTCTGTCGCGGCCGCACCTACGCGGACTCCGGACGGTTCGTGCTCACGTACGGCAAGCCAAGCCGATGATTTGGATTCATCCAACCTTTGGAAGCCCGGGCGAGCCGGTTTTCCAGGGGTTGGAAGAACCCCAAGCAACGCCCCGCCGGCCAGCGCGTGGGGGATGTAGGCGCGCCAACTCACGGGGAGGTCCGCGTCGAAGGCGGAGCGGAACGCCGCACGGGAAGGTCGGCGATTACGATCTCGCTGCCCACGACGCCTCGCGCCAGGCCGGCGACGGTGCCGTCCGCGCGCAGAATGCAGCTGTGCCCCCGGCCGGGCCATGTCTCATCCTCTTGGGCTGCGGACCAGTTGGCGGCCACAACGGCGAATCCGTGCGGGATCACCACGCGCCGGGGGAACTGCAGGGTGAACCAACTCCGTTCATTGGGCCCGTACCAGCCCACCGAGTAGAGAACGATGTCGGCGTGCCGCTCCGCGAGCGGGCCGGGAAGCGCATGGAAATCGAAGCAGATCATGAGCCCAAGGCGGCCGAAGGGCGAGTCGACCACCTGGACCGGCCGGTCGCCGGGCGTACACCATGCCGCATCGCCGGGCGTCCATAGCGCCTTCTTCCGGTGGTGCGCGGCGACGGATCCATCGGGTGCGAGAAGGACCTGCGAGTTGAAGTACTTGCCGTCCGAGGATTCGATCAGGCCCACGCAGACGTAGACGCCAAGCTCTCGGGCAAGCTCCGTGAATTGGCGCGATGCCGGTCCGGGAATCGGCTGCGCGATGCGTCCGACGAAGCGGGGCGAGTTCGTGTCGGATGTCCACCCCGTCAGCGTGGTCGCATCCATGTACCCCTGCACGGCACATTCCGGGGTCACGACGATGCGGGCGCCATCCGCCGCAGCCTGCCGGACCATTCGGACGAGGTTCGAGATGTTCGCATCGACCCGGCCCATGGGCGAGCAGCACTGAAGCGCGGCGACGCGAACGGTCGCCTGCGTCGTCGGTTGAGCCGAAAGAGGAAGTCCCGCGAGGACGAAAGCCAGGACGATTCGCACGCGGATCGGGGAGCGGTGAACGGTCCGCGGCCCGTGTCGTCGTCGGACTCCCGGAGGCCCGTGCAGGTTCACAGGTTCCTCTCGAACGCCAGGTCGCAGCGGGTGCTGAGGTGGGGCGGGCGGTAGGGGACGAAGCCGTACCTGCGGTAGAGGGCGATGGCCTCGGTCAGGACGGAGGCGGTCTCGAGGACCATGCGGCGGAAGCCGAGTTCGAGCGCCTTCGCGATGGCGTGCTCGAGGAGCGCACGTCCGTGCCCGCGGCCGCGGCGGGCGGGATCGAGGTACATCTTCCGGAGTTCGCAGGTGGCCGCGTCGATCCGGAGAAGACCGTAGGAGCCGGCGACCGTTCCGTCGGGCTCCTCGAGCACGGCGAAGAAGCCGCCGTTGCGGAAGTAGGCTGCTTCGAGGTCGGCGAGGTCGGCGTCGGTCCCGGCGGGGTCCGGCGCGAGACCGTAGGACTCGAGCACCGGGAAGACGATCCCGACGACGCGCGGGATGTCCGCGTGGGTCGCCGCGCGGATCACGGCAGCCTGCCGGGCCCCCGGCGTGGCGTGGTTCATGGCCGCAGTCTATCGCGCCGGCCCGCCGATCGCACGCCGCCCGCGACCGCTCCGCGGACGGGGCCGGCCATCCCCCCTCGCACGATCGGCGGTGGCCCCGCATCGTAGTCATCACGCTCCGCGTGATGACCATCCGGATTGCCGAGATGTCCTCACGCGGAGCGTGAGGACCACCGGCCGTCACTCTGCGCAAGACCGGCGGTGGCCCCGCATCGTAGTCATCACGCTCCGCGTGATGACCATCCGGATTGCGGAGATGTCCTCACGCGGAGCGTGAGGACCACCGGCCATCCCCCCGCGCACGATCGGCGGTGGCTCCGCATGGTAGTCATCACGCTCCGCGTGATGACCATCCGGATTGCCGAGATGTCCTCACGCGGAGCGTGAGGACTACGTTGGCGCCCGCCCCCGGCCTTCACCCCGCGCAGGGCCGGAGATGCGCCCCTCCGGCTATCCCCCCGCGCACGACCGGCGGTGGCTCCACATCGTAGTCATCACGCTCCGCGTGATGACCATCCGGATTGCGGAGATGTCCTCACGCGGAGCGTGAGGACCACCGGCCATCACCCCTCGCACGATCGGCGGTGGCCCCGCATCGTAGTCATCACGCTCCGCGTGATGACCATCCGGATTGCGGAGATGGCCTCACGTGGAGCGTGAGGACTACGTTGGCGCCCGCCCCCGGCCTTCACCCCGCGCAGGGCCGGAGATGCGCCGGGCCCGGCGGGTGGCGTCGCGCGCCGGTTGACTCCGCCGGATGGATGGGTATGGTAGCCCCTTGCCTTTTCGGCGAGGAGACGGGATTTCAGATGACAGACCCCAGGACCGATTCCAAGGACGCCCCGGCCGCCGCGGGGGCGTCGGACGCGCCGCCCGCCGCCCCGGCGGCGGAGGAACCGGCGGCCGCGGCGACGGACGAATTGCAGGCGGACATCGCGGCGGTCAACGACCGGCTGCTGCGGCTCCAGGCGGACTTCGACAACTTCCGCAAACGAACGGTGCGCGAGCGGACGGAGCAGCACACCCGCGCGCTGGAGGACCTGATGCGCGAGCTGCTTCCGGTGGTGGACCACTTCGAGATGGGGCTGGCGACGGCGGAGAAGCAGGGGATCGACCCGTCGGTCCGCCAGGGGCTCGCGCTCGTGCTCGACCAGCTCCGCGGGGCGCTGGGGCGCTTCGGCCTGGCCGCCATCGAGACGTCGGGCAGGCCCTTCGATCCGCACGTCCACGAGTCCGTCGCGCTGGTCCCGTCGGCGGAGACGCCGCGCGACACCGTGGTCGAGGAGACCCGGCGCGGCTACACGCTGGGCGGACGGTTGCTGCGCGCATCGCAGGTCGTGGTGTCGTCCGGTCCGGCCGCCGATGCCGCGGCGGAGGCGCCCCATGCCTGAGGCCAAGCAGGACTTCTACGAGGTGCTCGGCGTCGCGCGCGATGCATCGGCCGACGACATCAAGAAGGCCTACCGCAAGCTCGCGCTGCAGTACCACCCCGATCGCAACCCGGGGAACAAGGCCGCCGAGGAGCAGTTCAAGCGCATCACCGAGGCCTACGAGGTCCTCAGCGACGCGCAGAAGCGGCAGACCTACGACCAGTTCGGCCACGCGGCGTTCGGCCAGGGCGGGGGCGGCGGGGGGCATCCGGGCGCGGGCTTCGGCGGGATCGACCTCGAGGAGGCCCTCCGGACCTTCATGGGCGCCTTCGGCGGGGGCGGCAGCATCTTCGACAACTTCTTCGGCGGCGGGGGCGACGAAGGCGGCCGCGAGTCGCACCGCGGGTCCGACCTCCGGTTCGACCTCGAGATCGACTTCGAGGAGGCCGTGCTCGGATCCGAGCGGGAGGTGCAGATCCCGGTGCTCGAGGCCTGCCCGACGTGCTCCGGATCGGGCGCGGAAGCCGGCAGCAAGCGCGAGAAATGCAAGCAGTGCGGCGGCCGGGGGATGGTGATCAGCTCCCGCGGTTTCTTCCAGGTCCGCCAGACCTGCCCCGTCTGCCAGGGCACGGGCGAGGTGATCGCCAAGCCGTGCCGCGCGTGCCACGGGGAGGGGCGCACGAAGGTCCGCCGCTCGCTGCAGCTCAAGATCCCGGCCGGCGTCGAGACCGGCTCCCGCCTGCGTCTCGCGGGCAAGGGCGAGGCGGGGATGCGGGGCGGGGCGGCGGGCGACCTCTACGTGGTGTTGCACGTCCGTCAGCACGAGGTCTTCGAGCGGCACGACGAGGACATCTACTGCGAGGTGCCGATCCCGTTCGAGATCGCCGCGCTGGGTGGCGAGATCGACGTGCCGACCATCCACGGGTCCGCCAAGCTGAAGATCCCGCCGGGCACGGAGAGCGGGCGCGTGTTCCGCCTCCGCGGGCAGGGTGTCACCAACCCGCGCAGCGGCATCGAGGGCGATCACCACGCCCGCATCCGCATCGACGTGCCGCAGAAGCTGGGCGGCCGTCAGCGTCGGGCGCTGGAGGAGCTGGCGGCCACGCTGGACGAGTCCAACTATCCCGACCGCGCCGAGTTCCTGCGCCGCGTGAAGAAGTTCCATGAGCGCCGGTCCGCCATGCTCCGCTGACGGCGCGCGTCCCGCGCCCGCGCACACCCCGCCGCGCTGCCATGCGGCGCGGCTGCCCCCGGCCGGCGGCGTCCTCGACCTGGACGGCGACGAGGCCGCCCACCTCTCCCGCGTGCTCCGCCTGCGGGAGGGCGATGCGGTCGAGGTCTTCGACGGCGCCGGGGCGTGCGCGCCCGCGCGGATCGAATCGGCCGGCCGCCACGGCGTCCGCCTGCGCGTCGGGGAGACGCGGATGTCCCCGGCATCCGCCTTCGAGGGGATCCTGGTGCAGGCGCTGCCGAAGGGCGAGAAGAAGGACTTCATCGTCCAGAAAGCCGTCGAACTCGGGCTCGCCCGGCTGGTCTTCGTCGAGTCCGAGCGGTCCGTCGCGCGCCTGGACGCGGAGGGTGCGGCGCGCCGGGCGGAGCGCTGGGCCCGCATCGCGATCGGGGCCGCCAAGCAGTGCCGGCGCGACCGGCTGCCGGTCCTCGGGGCCGCGCCGGACGTGCCCGCCGCCGTGGCCTCGCTGCCGGGCGGCGTCCGCATCCTGTGCGAGGTGCTTCCCGGGGCGCGTCCGTTGCGCGGGATCCTGCGCGAGGCGGCCGCGGCCGGGGTCCGCTCGGTGACGATCTTCGTGGGCCCGGAGGGCGGCTTCGCCGCGGGCGAGGTGGCCTGCATCCTGGGGGCCGGGGCGGCCGTCGCATCGCTCGGGCCGAACGTGCTGCGGGCCGAGACGGCCGCGCTTTTCGCGATGTCGGCCCTGGCCTACGAATTCGCCGGCTGACGGCGGTCTACCGGATGCGCGCCGCCATGCGGATGCCGATCCCGAGGTAGAGAAGGATCGGCCCCCAGCCGGCGACCCAGGGGGCCGCGTAGCCCTTCTTGCCGGCCCAGAGCCCGACGCTGACGAGGACCCACGACGAGAAGAACATCAGCACGCAGAGCAGCACGCCGCGCAGCGCGCCCTTGCGGCCGGTCATGTTGCCGAACGGGATGCCGAAGAGGACGGCGATGAGGCAGCCCCACGGCAGCGCGAGGCGGCTGTGGAAGTCGACCAGGAAGCGGCGGACGGCATCGCGCGACATCTGCGGGTGGGTGCGGATGAACTTGATCAGTTCGGCGGCGGAGAGGAACTCGGGCTCCTTGACCTCGTTGGCGAAGTCGTCCGGCACCTCGGAGAACTCCTCCATCTGGCGCATCGGCTCCGCGCGGGGCGCGCCGCGGGGGCTGCCGTACTCGTCGTAGAGCTGGCGCCGGGCATCCTCGAACCACCAGCGGCCGCCGGCGAACCGGGCGCGCGGGGCGAGGATCTTGTAGGCGTCGAGCCCGCGCGCGTTGTGCTGGATGACCTCCACGTTTTGCATCTCGTGCGTGAGGGTGTTGTAGCGGTGGATCATCCACGTCCGCCGCGCCGCGCGGTTGTGGTAGGCGAGGGGGCCGTAGACGTAGACGCCCATCTTGTCCTCGCGGAGCTGGGCGCGGACGAACTGCCGCGTCCAGTAGGCGGCGTAGGAGCCGACGGTCTCGTTCACCGCCGTCACCAGCAGCGCGGCGGCGAGCCCGACGAGCGCGAGCGGGGTCATCAGGCGGCCCATGCTGACCCCGCAGGCGCGCATCGCGGTCAGCTCGTTGTTCTTCGTGAGCCCCGAGAGGCTCCAGAGCACCGCGAGCAGCAGCGAGACGGGCATGATGTAGGTCAGCGACGCCGGCACCATCATCACGTAGAACCGGAGCACGCTGAGGAAGGGCGTCCTGCCCTGGATGAAGTCCGTCAGGTTGTTGAAGAGGTCGAAGATCACGTAGACCATCGTGAACGCGGCGAAGCAGTAGGCCAGCGGGACCAGGAACTGCCGCAAGAGGTGTCGGTCGATGATCTTCACCCGGCGAGGATAAACGGGGGTCCGGCGGCTGACAAGCGGGGTTGCGGAAACGAAACGCCCGGCCGTGCGCGGGGATCCGTGCGCGGCCGGGCGTGTCCCGGGCCGGATCAGAACTCGTACATCAGCTGCCAGCGCGCGAAGTAGCTCATGTTGGAGACCCGGTAGTAGTCCTCGGGGTCGAGGATCTCGAGCCAGAGGTGGCCGGACAACTTGTCGCGCTTGCACAGGAGGCCCTTGAAGAGGGTGAACTCGCCCTTGGCGACGTAGAGCCAGCCGCGATCGTTGCCCGGGCCGGGCCCGTCGTTCTCGGGGGCCATCATGTAGCCGGCCATGGCGGTTCCCTTGAACCACCGGCACGGGGTGAAGGAGACCTCGGCGTAGGGCATGCTGACGTTGGACCAGCGGGCGGCGCCGTCGGCGTCCCAGGCGTAGATGTAGAGTTCGCTGTACTGCGGCCAGCGAGCCCACAGGGGGTTCCAGCCCTCGATGTCCGACGTGCCGGGATCATCGCCGGAGATGTAGTACCAGCCGACCTTGGCGCGGGGTTCCCACACGGGCGACAGGCGCGCCTGGACGAAGGCATCGACCATGGCGCCGGTGACGTCCGCATCGCCCTGCTCGCCGACCTGGTAGGCGGCCTCGAGGTTGCCGTCGACCGCGTCGGAGAACTTCGGCATCAGCCGGAAGCCCGCGGTGTGGAGGTTGAGCGTGTCGTGATGGACCCGGTTGGTGGCCGGGCCGGAGTCCCAGTCGCTCTCCTGCTTGTAGAGGTAGTAGGCCTCGAAGGGCATCTTCGCGAGGGACTTGTTCTTGAGGTACACGCCGCCGCCGCTCTCGGTGATGTCGTCGTAGGCCGAGGTCTGGCCGGTCAGGTCGCGGTTGACGCGGTTGATCGCCAGCTCGTTCTCGGGCTCGGTGTAGATGCCGAGCAGGTCGATCGTCGTCTCCGGGACGAGGGTCTTGAGCGTGACCTTCGCGGCGTCGATGTAGATCGTGCGCGAGCCGTCCTTCGGGGTGCCCTCGAGGATGACACGGCCGTTGCCGTACATGAGGTCCTGGCGGCCGATGCGCACGTCGACGGCGCCGTCCAGGAGGCCGCTGGCGTCGAGGTAGAGGTTGTCGACCACCCACTCGTCCGGGTAGTCCTGCCCGTCGTTCCGCGGCTGTTCGTAGTGGCGGAACTCCTGCGTCAGCCGGGTGCGCAGGGTGAGGATCTCGGGTGCGGCGATCTGTCCCCAGACCCGCGGACGGATCCGGAAGTAGTTGTTCTCGCCGCCGCGGGTGTAGCCCGGCGGATCGCGGTTGATCGGAATGAGGAAGGTCTCCTGCCGCAGGCGCAGGTCGCCGCCCGCGTCGAACGACCATCCTCCGGGGGCGGCCAGGGCCGCGCCGGCGGCCGGCGCGGGCGCGGCCGGTGCGGCCGCGGGGGCGGGGGTCGGAGAGGCGGCGGGCTTGGCCTCGGCGGCCCGGACGGCCGGGACGAATGCGAGCGCAACGAGGGTTGCGACGGACAGCACGGTGCGGATCTTCATGCGGTCTCCTTTGTCTCCTGCCTTGGGTTCCGGCGACTCACGCCGTCCGGCCGAGCCGGCAGCGTTTCAGGTGTTCTTCGCTGAACTTCCGTGTGAAGAGGGACACCGCGATCGTCACGGCGATCGCGAGGGGCAGGCCGACGAAGAGCGGGTCGACGAAGGCCCAGATGATCTTGCCGGCGCGGAGGAAGACCTCCTTGCCCTCGACCATCGCGATGCCCAGCGACCGCACGCCGAAGAGCTTGTTGCACAGCAGCAGCGCGGTCGATTCCTTCTCGTGGACGAACACGAGCCAGAAGAGGCTCGATCCCGCGCCCGCGAGGAACCCGGCGATCGCGCCGGCCTTCGTGATCGCCCGCGACCAGAGGGCGCCGGCGTACATCGGCAGGAAGGCGCACGCGCACAGGCCGAAGAAGATCGCCGTGCCGCGCGCGACGATCTCCGTGCCGGTCTTGCCGAACGCCTTCTCGAGCCCGTAGCTGAGATAGGCGCTGACCAGGATGCCGACGAGCACGCCGATGCGCGTCACCAGCATGCCGCCGCCCTTGCTGTTCCGGAGCCGCGGCGACTGTTCGGCGAGGTCGCGGCCGAGCGAGGTGCCCATCACGTGGAACTGGCTGCTGAGCGTGCTCATCGCGGCGGAGAGGAGCGTCAGCATGAACAGCACGCTGAACCAGCTCGGCATCGCCTGCTGGAGGTACATCGGGATGATCGCCTCGACGTCGCCCTTGGCCGCCGCGATGGAGACCTGTCCGGCGGTGCGGTGGAAGTGGACGTTGGTCAGGGCGCCGACGACGAACGCCACGCCGGTCATCATCAGGATGAACACGCCGCCGACGGGCACGCCGCGGTTGAGCTCCTTCTGCGACTTCACCGTCATGTAGCGGACCGCGAGCTGCGGCTGGGCCAGCACGCCGATGCCGACGCCCATCACGATCGTGCTCACCAGCGTCCACCACAGCGGCGACCCGAGCTTCGGCATGGCGGTCCATCCGGCGTGCCCGCCCTTCGCCAGCTTCTCCGGGACCTGGGAGGCGAGGTCCGTCAGCGCCTGGTGCGCCGCCGTGACGCCGCCGAGCTTCGAGTAGGTCAGGACGATCAGCGCGATCATGCCGAACAGCATGATCGTGCCCTGGAGGGCGTCGGTGTACATGACGCCCTTGATCCCGCCCATGATCACGTAGACGGCGATGATCGCCGTGAAGACGAACAGCGCGACGTCGTAGGGCACGCCGAGTTGCTGGGTGAGGTACTTCGCCGCGCCGATCAGCACCGCGGACGCGTAAAGGGGCATGAAGACGAAGATCAGCGTCGCCGCGGCGCCCTGCAGGAAGCGCGACTGGAAGCGGCGGCCGATCAGCTCCGGGAACGTGTGCGCGTCGAGCCGGAGCCCCAGCGCCCGCGTGCGCCCGCCGAACACGACGAAGGCGACGAAGATGCCGACGAAGATGTTCAGCACCGTGAGCCACAGCAGGCCCATGCCGAACACGCCCGCCGCGCCGCCGAAGCCGACGATGGCCGAGGTGCTGATGAACGTCGACCCGTAGGACATCGCCATGATGTACGGGTGCGTCTTGCGGCCGGCGATCAGGTAGTCGGCGGCCGTCTGCGTCGCCCGGTAGCCGCGGTAGCCGAGGTAGCCGACCGCGAAGAAATACACGATGACAAAGGTGATCATCCAGATCGACATGGTGCGCCTCCCGGAATCAGAGTTCCCGCTCGACCTTGTCCTCTTCCACGGCCCACTGCCGGACTTCCTCCTCCGGCTCCTCGCCCCCGGGCTCGCGGTTCCAGAAGTACGCGCCCCAGCCCACGCAGAGCAGGGCGCTCAGAATGCAAAGGAGATACGCAACGAAGACCCACGGATCGGCCAGCCCCATCATGCCCCAGCCCTCCTCCCGGACGATTGGCGGCGCTCTCCCCCGTTCCCCCACGAGAGCGCAAAGGCACCGCCGATGCACGTGAATACGGCGGATGGCGGGGGAAGTCAATCTTCAACATCCAACTTCCAACGCCCAACACCGAACACCGAACATCGAACACCGAACATCGAGCATCGAACACTCAGCATCGAACATCGAAGCCCCAAAGATAAGGGACCAGCGTTGGATGTTGAAGAGCGCCTGTCACGGGCGCGGGCCCGCGCCGCTTCCACCCTCTGCCCGGCGCGCGCCCGGGGTCCGGGTCAACTTCGACGGTCCAGATCGCGGCCGAACTTCACCGCCTCGTAGACGACGTAGACGAGGCCCGCGAGGATCCCCGCAAGCAGCCCCGCGCGCGGGTGGTCCAGCCGGCGGCCCGCCCATGCCCCGAGTCCCGCGCACAGGCCGAAGCCGATCAGCATCTGCATCACGCGCGTCCACGCGTCGCCCGCCGCGCGCAGGGGGGATCCAGGTTCCATGGGCGCAGTGTAGCGGGAAGAGGCGGGGGAGGGGAGCCGGGATACGGGAGACGGAAGTCGGGGGCAGGGAGTCAGGCGTCGGGGGCGGGTGGAGGCGGGGCTGGCCGGGCGCCGCGGAAGAGGGTACAACCGCCGCGGAGACCCGACATGAACGCACCCGCCATCGACCGCAGGACCTTTCTCCGCACCTCCGCCGTCGCGGGCGTCGCGCTCGCCTCCGCCGCGCGCGCCGCGGCCCCGTCCGGGGGCCGTCCGATCCGCCTCGGAGCGCCGGCGTTCGCGAAGACCGAGGATCCCGCGGAACTGGCCCGCTGGCACCGCGCCGCGGGCTACCGCGCGGCGTACTGTCCGAAGATCGCGCTCTCCGACACGGACCGCATCCGCGCCGTCGAGACGGCCTTCGCCCGGGAGGACGTGGTCCTCGCCGAGGTCGGCCGCTGGTGCAACCTGCTCGATCCGGACGACGCGAAGCGCAAGGCGAACCTCGCCACCGTCACGGAGGGGCTTGCGCTGGCCGATGCGGTCGGGGCGCGCTGCTGCGTCGACATCGCGGGGTCCTTCAACCCCGACGTCTGGTACGGCCCGCACCCGGACAACTTCACGCCGCGGTTCTTCGATGCCGCGGTGGAGAACGCCCGGGCGATCGTCGATGCCGTGAAGCCGCGCCGCGCGAAGTTCGCCTACGAGATGATGGGATGGACGATGCCCGAGTCGCCGGACCGCTATCTCGAGATGATCCGGGCCGTCGACCGTCCCGCGTTCGCCGTGCACCTCGACCCGTGCAATCTCGTCAATTCGCCGGAGAAGTTCTACCGGAACACGGACCTGCTCAACGAGTGCTTCGACAAGCTCTCGCCGTGGATCGTCAGCTGCCACGCGAAGGATCTCGCGTGGGAAGTCGAGATGAACGTGCACTTCCGCGAGGTGCGGCCCGGCACCGGCTCGCTCGACTACCGGACGTACCTGCGCCGCCTGGCGGCCCTTCCGGAGCCCCCGCCGCTGATGATCGAGCATCTGAAGGGTGCCGAGGAGTACGCCGCGGCGGCGCGTCATATCGTCGAAACCGGGCGCGCCCTCGGCCTCCGGTTCGAGCCCGAGGGGGTCCCGGGGACGTCGGACGTCCAATCACCGCGCTCGCCGGCCTCCGTCATCTGACCGCCGCCCCGCCGGCCGGACGGCCATGGATGGCTGGAGGGCGCCGCTCCGTCGGCGCCGTGCGGGAGGCCACCGGGGCGGGCTTTTTCCGTATTCCGCGGTGTCCATTCGGGGATTCGAAACCCGGGCTGCCGGATTGCATTGACAGACGGATTAGTGGTATTTTTCGCCCCGGTCCGGCAAGGAGTTCGGGTTTGCGGCCGGGAACGAACGCGGAAAGGGATGGATCATGCCAAACGTAATGAAGGTGCTGAAGGACGAGATCACCCGCCTGGCGAAGAAGCAGGCTCGTGCCGTCGGCGGTCCCCTGCGGAAGGATTCCGCAGGTTTCCGCCGCGCGATCGCCGCCCTGCGACGCGACGTGGCCGCGCTACAGCGCGACCTGAAGGCCTACACGATCGAGTTCAAGAAGAAGGCCGTCATCGAGCCCGCGCCGGTGGAGGAGGGGACCCGGATGTGGGTCTTCGGCTCGGGAATCCGGGCGCTCCGCAAGAAGCTCGGCCTCTCGCAGGAGTACTTCGCGAAGCTGATCGACGTCTCGATTCAGTCCGTCGCGCTGTGGGAACGCAAGCCGGGACGGCTCGACCTGCGGAAGACGACGCTGGCCAAGATCGCCGCGGTCCGTTCGATCGGCGCGCGCGAGGCGAAGCGAAGGCTGTCCGACCTGGGTCTGCAGCCGAAGACGCGCGGCCGCAAGCCGGTGTTCGCTCCGGTGGCTGCGCCGAAGCGGAAGGCCGCTCCGAAGCGGAAGGCCGCGCCGAAGCGCAAGGCCGCGCCGAAGCGCAAGGCCTCGAAGAAGGCCTGATCTCCTTCGCCGGGACGGAGGATGCGCGTCCCGGCCGTGAACCGGCGGGCCGCGAGCCGTTGCAGGGTTCCGGTGTCTCGCGACGCGGATGCCGACGATGAATCCGTTCGCCCTTTTTTCGAGCGCCTTCGTCGTCGGCCTGTCCGGCGCGATGGCGCCGGGGCCCGTCCTGACGGCGACGATTGCCGAATCGCTGCGCCGCGGCTTCGTCGCGGGGCCGCTGATCGTCCTCGGGCATGCCATCCTGGAGCTGGCCCTGCTGGCCCTGGTCGTCGGAGGGCTCGGTGCGTTCCTTCAACGTCCCGTGGTGGCCGCCGCGCTGGGGCTGGTCGGCGGGTCGGTCCTCGTGTGGATGGGCGTGCAGACGGTGCGGACGGCGCGCGCCGCGGTCGAGCAGGGCATGGCGGCCCAGGGCGCGGCGGCCCCGGCGGCGGCCGGTCTTCATCCCGTGGCCGCGGGCGTACTCCTGAGCCTGTCCAATCCCTACTGGATCCTCTGGTGGGCGACGATCGGCCTGACGTTTGCCGGCCAGGCGATGGTCCACGGACTGCCGGGGCTTGCCTCGTTCTACGCGGGGCACATCAGCTCCGACCTGGCATGGTACAGCGCGGTCTCCGCGGCGGTGGCGGGCGGGAGGCGCATCGTGCCGCCGTCGGCGTGGCGGATCCTGATCGTTGCCTGCGGCGTCGCGCTCTGCGCGATCGGGCTTCGCTTCCTGGTCGGCGGCGCCGGGCGCCTCGCGGGCGGGTGAGGCGGCGGTCCCGCGCCTTCGGCGGCCGGCTACGGGCCGCCGGTGCCGACGCGGAACATGCGCTCCTGCCCCTTGAACTCGAGCACGACGCCGTCCTCGACGACGCGCATCACGCGAAGCCCCTCGGCCGTGGTCTGGCCGACGTCGACCAGCGCCTTGTTGATGATGACGCTGCCGGCCCCGGCGCGGCCGGCGATGATCCCCTTGACCGTGAAGGCAGGCCAGCGGACGGCCGCCGGCGGCTTGGCGGACGTCTCCGGGGGTGCGTTCGTGGCCGGCGTTGCCGTGTCCGGGGAGGGGGTCGCCTCGCCCGCGGGCGGCGCGGCCTTTCCGGGCGGGTCCATCGGCGCCTTGTTGCCCGCGGAGTCCGGGACGGAGGATGTGGATGATGCGGCCGCCGCGGACGGTGCCGAGGTGCTCCCGCCAGCCGCGCCCGCCTCCGGCGATGCAGGGGCGGCCGGCGCCGGCTCGCCCGAAGCGTCCGGCGCGGCGGGCTTGGACTCGGACCGTCCGAACAGCCCCGATCGATGGATGGCGAAACCGCCGGCGCCGAGCAGGACCACGACCAGCACGACGATCATCGCCGGAGAGACCCGCTTCCGGGCGGGCCCGGGCGTCAGCGGCGGCGGGGGCAACGACCCGGGAGGGGGCGGAGGGCCGGCCGGCGCGGGGGGCGGCGGCGGGGCGGTCGGCGCGCCGGCGGCGGGCGTTTCCTTGCGGCGAAGTGCGTCCTGGATGATGCTCACAATACACGCTCCAATTCGGTCGCCGCGCGCAGGGCATCCTCGCCCGCGACGACGCGTTGTCCCCGCACGAAGGCCGCCAGCATGGCCCGGTCGGAGATCTTGTTGATCAGTCTCGGGATGCCGCCCGACCTCTGGTGAACGTGCCGGCTGGCGTCGTCGTCGAACCGCACATCCGCGGCGGCGCCGGCGACGGCGAGGCGGTGCGAGATGTACCGGGCCGTGTCCGGCACGTCGAGAGGCAGCAGTTCGGCGCGGACCATCATGCGCTGGCGGAGCTGGCGGAGGCCGGGCTCGGCCAGGCGGCGGTCCAGCTCGGGTTGTCCGGCCAGCACGATCTGCATGAGCTTGTGCTGGTCGGTCTCCAGGTTGGACAGCAGGCGGACATGCTCCATGAGCGTCGCCGAGAGCGTCTGCGCCTCGTCGATGATCACCGCCACGTTGATGCCCTGCGATGCGCGGTCGAGGAGGAACGTGTTCAACTGCTCGATCAGGGCGAGGCGCTGGCTCTTGCAGGGCGTGCAGCCGAGGTCCGTCAGGATCGCCTTGAGAAGGTCCGTCGCCGAGATCGTCGGATTCAGGATCAGGGCCGTCTGGGTCTGCCCGGCGATCTTCCGGAGCACGGCGCGGCAGAGCGTGGTCTTCCCGCAGCCGACCTCGCCGACGAGCTGGATGAATCCCTTCCGCTCGAGGACGCCGTACACCACGCTTTCCATCGCGTCCCGGTGGTTGTCCGCGAGGAACAGGAACCGCGGATCGGGCGTGATGTTGAACGGCATCTCGCGCAGGCCGAAGAACTCCTGGTACATCTCGGTGGCTTCCCGCCCGTCGCGCGCGAGGCCGCCGTCGCGGAACCGGGTCCGGGCCCGGTCCCCGCGGCGGCGTCACACGACCATGACGTCCTTTTCCTTCGCGGCGAGCATGTCGTCGATCTTCTTGATGTGGACGTCGGTGTACTTCTGGATCTCGTCCATCGAGGCGTTCTTCTCGTCGTCCGTCGCCTTGCCGCCCTTGTTCAGGACCTTGATCGCCTCGTTGGCGTCGCGCCGGACGTTGCGGATGGCGACCCGGGACTCCTCGGCCAGCTTCTTGGCGACCTTGACGAGTTCCCTGCGCCGTTCCTCGCTGAGTTCGGGGATCGGGACCCGGATGATGCGCCCGTCGCTCATCGGGGTAATGCCGATGTTGGCGGCGAGGATCGCCTTCTCGATCGCGCCGAGGGAGGTCGGATCGTAGGGGTTGATGACGATCAGGCGGGCCTCGGGCGTCGAGATGTTGGCGATCTCGCGAAGGCGGGTGGCCGTGCCGTAGTACTCCACCTGCACGTTCTCCACGAGACTGGGCGAGGCCTTGCCGGTGCGGAGGCCGCCCAGTTCCTTGTGCAGGAACTCCACCGCCTTCGTCATCTTGTCGTCGCTCTCGAGCAGGACGTCGTCGATCGATTCCATGGCTTCCTCTCCTCCGCCCCCGGGGCGGTCAGTCCGTGACCAGCGTCCCGGCCGGCTTGCCGGTCAGCACCCGCAGGATCTCGTCCTTGCGGAAAAAGTCGAACACGACGATCGGAATGCGGTTCTCCGAGCAGAGCGAGAAGGCAGCGGCGTCCATGATCTTGAGGCGCTTCTCCAGCGCCTCGCGGTAGGTGAGCGTCCGGTAGCGCTTCGCCTTCGGGTCCTTCTTCGGGTCGGCGGTGTAGATGCCGTCGACCTTGGTGGCCTTGAGCAGGGCGTCGGCCTCGATCTCGCTGGCCCGCAGCGCGGCGGCGGTGTCGGTGGTGAAGAACGGGTTTCCGGTGCCGGCGCCGAAGATGACGATCCGCCCCTTCTCGAGGTGGCGGACCGCGCGCCGCCGGATGAAGGGCTCCGCGACGGCCGGCATCGCGATCGCCGACATCACGCGCGTGAAGAGGCCCTCGCGCTCCAGCGCCGACTGGAGGGCCAGGCTGTTGATGACGGTGGCGAGCATGCCCATGGAATCGCCGGTGGTCCGGTCGATGCCGCAGCCCTCTCCGGGAAGCCCGCGGAAGATGTTGCCGCCGCCGACGACGATGGCAATCTCGACGCCCATCGCGCGCACGGCCTTGAGCTGCCGGGCCATGGACGTGAAGGTGCCGAAGTCCAGGCTGCTTCCGTCCCGACGGTTCTGGAAGGCCTCGCCGCTCAGCTTGAGCAGGATCCTGCGGTACTTCAGGGCGGATCGTCTGCGGGCCTGGGTCATGCGCACCCTCTTCCGTGTATCGGATGTTCGGGAGCAACTGTATCCCGACGCCGCCCTGCTGTAAACCGTCCGTTCGCCGTCCGTCCGTCGATGGATCCCGGTGGCCGTGCGGACTGCCGGAGGCGCCCGCGGGATCGGGTCCTGGACCGGCGATCCGCCCCGCCGGCGGGCGACGCGAGGTTTGGGGTTGCCTCGTGTTACGATATAGGCAATAGTGCTACCGGCATGCCGGCCGGGGGGTGGCCGGGGCGTGAACCATGGGAAGGAGAGGGTGGCATGATCAGGCAGGCTTGGCGGACGGCGGCGGTGGCGATGGCGATGGCGATGCTGGCGGGGCGGGCGGGCGCCCACCACGCGATGGAATTCATCGAGATGGAGAGCTACTCGACGGCGATGCAGGGCGAGAAGGTCTTCCACCTCCACTACGACTACATGATCGACGACTCCGACAACCCGCGGCTCGATCACTGGGAGTTCACGCCGGGCCTCTCCTACGGCATCACCTCCGAACTGATGGCCGACATCCACACCCACTTCGCGCAGTTCGGGGCGGACCACGTTGTCGAAGAGCGCCGCGCCGAGTTCGAGCCGGACGGTCCCTCGCCGTTCATGGAGGCCGTCGCGCTGGGCCTCCAGTACCGGCTGCCGGAATCGTGGCCGGTCAACGTGGCGCTGTCCGGCACGTGGGAGATCCCGTTCGGCCGCTCGGAGGAGCTGCTCGGCAGCGAGGATGACGTGCTCATCGGGACCCTGATCCTCAGCCGCGAATTCGGCACGCACGGCTGCGTGGTCGCGAACCTCACCTACGAGGTCGAGGGCAGCGAGGACGAATGGGGCTGGGCGGTCGGCGCCAAGCACCCGATTTCGGCCGACGCCCACGGCATCGCGGCCGGCGTCGAGGTCTTCGGGGATTTCGACGGCACGCGGTGGAGCGTCCTGCCGGGCGTCTACGCGCCCATCGCGGAGGGCGCCATCCTGAAGACCGGCATCGAGATCGGCCAGGAGCAGGACGAGGCGGAGGCATGGGCCGATACCCTGCGCGCCAACGTGACGCTGATGTACCGGTTCTGACCCGGAGGACGGCACGATGAGACTGGACGTTCTGGCGGCCGCGGCGGCGATCCTGTCGTCCCCGGCCGTGGCCCACGAGTACTGGATCGTCGCCGAGCCCGCGTACCCCGCGGCCGGGGCGGAGATCCGCCTGACGCTGGGCAGCGGGCATGCGTTTCCGAAGAGCGAGATTCTCCTGGGGGAGAAGCTGCTGGCCGGGACCTCGCTGTCCGGACCGGCCGGCGCGGCCCTCGCGTACGTTCCGAAGCGCGGCGACGCGGCCTGGAGCGCCGTCGCGACCCCGGCGGCGGGCGCGTGGCGCGCCGAGTACGCGCTGCAGAAACCGCTGCAGGATGCACCGGTGCACCGCAGCCGCTGCCTGGTCGTCTCGGGCGGGAAGGACGATCCCGCGGCGTACGCGGACGGCAAGGGGATCGAGATCGTCCCGCGCCGCGCCGTCTCCGGGCTCCGACCCGGCGACGTGGTTCCGCTGGACCTGCGTCTCGACGGGGCGCCGGCCGCCGGCCGGATCACCGTGGTGGCGGAGAAGGGCGGGGCGACGTTCCTCTCCGCAGGGAAGGACCGCCCCGCGGAATGGAAGGCCGGCGCGCCGGGGTGGTACCTTTTCGGCGTGTCGCACCAGGGCCGGACGTTCTCGCTGTCGTTCCGCGTGCCCGACGCGGGGGCCGCCCCGTGATCGCCGGCCGGCCCGCTCTGCTCGCTGCGGCGGCGTGGCTCGCGATGGCGCCGGTCGCGGCCCCGGCGCACGGCCTCCACACCGCCCCGCTGTCCGGCGGCGAAGGGGTGAGGGTCGCGTACGACGACGACGAACCGGCTTCGTTCGCCGACGTCCAGGTCTTCGCCCCCGGAGGCGCCCAGCCGGTCCTGACCGGCGTCACCGACCGCAACGGCTGTTTCCTCTTCCGGCCGGACACGGCGGGCGTGTGGAAGGTGTCGATCGACGACGGCATGGGCCATGGCGCCCCGCACTTCGTCACGTCCGGCCCCGCGGCATCCGCGACCGCCGCCGCGCCGCCTCCGCGCAGGTCGAAGGCGCAGGGCGTCGTGACGGGGCTCTCGCTGATCTTCGGTGTCTTCGGCTGGGCCGCCTTTCTGCGGCAGCGGACGAAGCGGGGCTAGGGATGCACGTTTCGGAGGGCATCCTCACGGGCCCCGTGCTTGCGGGCGGCGCCGTGCTGGCCGCCGCGGGCGTCGCGATCGGACTGCGCCGGATGTCCGTCGAGGCAACGCCCCGGACCGCGATGCTGGCCGCCGTCTTCTTCGTCGCCTCGCTGATCCACGTGCCGCTCGGTCCGTCGAACGTCCACCTGATCCTGAACGGGCTGGCGGGGCTTCTCCTCGGGTGGAGCGTATTCCCGGCGCTGGCGGTCGCCCTGCTTCTCCAGGCGATGCTCTTCCAGTTCGGCGGGCTCACGGTGCTCGGGGTCAACACGCTCCTCATGGCCCTGCCGGGGCTCCTCGTGTACCTGGCCCTCGGCCGCGCGGTCCGGGGTGCCCGGACGTCCGCCGCGGTCTTCGCGGCCGGATGCGCCGCCGGGGCGCTGTCGGTCGCGCTGGCCGGGGTGTTGCTGACGCTCGCGCTCGCCCTGGGCGGCCGCGGCTTCCTCGGCGTTGCCGGGGCGCTCCTCGCCGCCCATGTGCCGGTCATGGTCGCCGACGGGCTGGTCACGGGATTCTGCGTCCTTCTCCTCCACAAGGTCCGGCCCTCGGCGCTGGATCCCGCCGGCGCGGAGGCCCCGCCGTGAGCTGTCTCGGCTTCCTGGGCGGCGGATCGCGCGTGCACCGGCTCGACCCGCGCGTGCGCGTCGCGTCGGCCGCTCTAATGTCGGTCCCCATCGCCTTGTCCACCGGACTCGCCGTCCCGGCGATGGCGCTCCTCGCGGGCCTCGCGCTGGCCTCCGCCGCCCGCCTGCCGGAGGCCGCGCTGCTCCGGCGGCTCGGCCGCCTGAACCTCTTCGTCCTGTTCCTCTGGCTCGTCCTTCCGTGGAGCCCGCCCGGCCCCGGCGCCGGACCGGCGCCGGTGGAGGAGGGGATCCTCCTGGCGCTCGCGATCACGCTCAAGGCCAACGCCATCGTCCTCGTCTTCACCGCGCTGGTCGCGACGGTCGCACCCGCGGACCTCGGCCACGCGCTCCGGTCGCTCGGCCTGCCGGACAAACTCGTCCATGTCTTCCTCTTCGCGATCCGCTACACCGATGTGATCCACGGCGAGTACGAGCGGCTGCGGTGTGCGATGAAGGCCCGCGCCTTCCTGGCGAAGTTCAACCTTCACACGCTGCGGACGTTCGGGTATCTCGTGGGCCTGCTGCTGGTCCGGAGCCTGGACCGCGCCGAACGCGTCCTCGCGGCGATGAAGTGCCGCGGGTTCGACGGACGGTTCCGGACGCTCCATGCGTTCGCGATGCGCCCGGCGGACCGGGTGTTCCTCGGCGCGGTGCTCGTTGCGACCGGCGGCTGGATGTGGATGGCTCTCGCGTGAACGACGGTTCGCTGCTGGCCCTGCGCGACGTGTCCTTCGGCTACTCGCCGGACCGGACCGTGTTCCGCGGCGTTTCCCTGTCCCTCGGTCCGGGCGAGAAGATCGTCCTCTCCGGCCGCAACGGCGCCGGCAAGACCACGCTGCTCCACCTCCTCGTGGGCCTGCTCCGGCCGCAATCCGGCGAGGTCGCCGCCTTCGGCCGCCCGTGCCGCGGGGAGAGCGACTTCGCCGCCGTCCGCCGCCGCGCCGCCCTGCTGTTCCAGGACTCGGAGGACCAGCTCTTCTGCCCGACCGTCGTCGAGGATGTCGCCTTCGGCCCCCTCAACCTCGGCCTCCCCCCCGCGGAGGCGCTCGCCCGCGCGCGGGAGGCGCTGGCCGCCGTCGGGATGGCCGACTTCGAGGACCGCGTGACGCACCACCTCTCCGTCGGCGAGAAGAAGCGCATCGCGCTGGCCTCGATCCTCTCGATGAAGCCCGACGCCCTGCTGCTCGACGAGCCCACCGCCGGCCTCGACGACGAGGCGGTCGGGCTCGTCGCGGGCCTCGTCCGTTCCCTGCCGTGCGCCATGCTGATCGTCTCCCAGGACCGCGCCTTCCTGGATCGGATCCCCTGCCGCGTCCTGACGCTCGCCGCCGACGGCCTCCACGAAGCCTCCGCCGTTGCGTCGCGCGGCGGCGGATGATAGGAAGACCGCGTGCCGGCCCGCTCCGTTCCCGCGGCGCGGGCCGGGGAAAGGACCACCGTCATGAAGGGTCGTGTCATCGCCGCGGCCGCCCTCGCGGCCGCCGCCGCCGCCGTCTCCGCCGCCGCGCCGCCGGAGAAGCCGAACTTCGTCGTGATCTTCTGCGACGACCTCGGGTACGGCGATCTCGGCTGCTACGGCTCGCCCACGATCGCGACGCCGAACCTCGACCGCATGGCGTCGGAGGGGACCAAGTTCACCTCGTTCATGGTCGCCAGCCCCGTGTGCTCGCCGTCGCGCGCCGCGCTGCTGACGGGCTGCTACCCGAAGCGCATCGGTCTCGAGGATCACGTGATCTTCCCGCCGCACCGCCACGGGTTGAACCCGACCGAGGTCACGATCGCGACGATGCTGCGGAAGGCCGGCTACGCGACCGCCTGCGTCGGGAAGTGGCACCTCGGCCACGTGAAGCCGTTCCTGCCGACGGACCACGGCTTCGATTCCTACTTCGGCATCCCGTACAGCAACGACATGATGACCCCCGCGCCCGACGGCCGGAAGGGCGCCATCCTCATGCGCGACGACAAGGTCGTCGATCCCTGCGTCGACCAGGCCGCGCTGACGCCGCGCTACACCGAGGAGGCCGTGAAGTTCCTCCGCGCCAACCGCGACCGGCCGTTCTTCCTCTACGTCCCGCACACGTTCCCGCATGTCCCGCTCTTCACGGCGCCGCCGTTCGAGGGGACGTCGAAGCGCGGGCTCTACGGCGACGTCGTGCAGACGCTCGACTGGAGCGTCGGCGAGATCCTGAAGACGCTGCGCGAACTCGGCCTGGACGAGCGGACGATGGTCCTCTTCACGTCGGACAACGGTCCGTGGCTCATCATGAACGACCGGGGCGGAAGCGCCGGCCCGCTGCGCGACGGCAAGGGCACCACCTACGAAGGCGGCATGCGCGAGCCCTGCATCGTCCGATGGCCGGGGCGCGTCCCCGCGGGCCGCACCTGCAGCGGGCCGTGGGGCTCGATCGACGTCCTGCCGACGATCGCCCGGCTCGCGGGGGTCGAGCCCCCGGCGGACCGCGTCCTCGACGGCCGCGACGCCAGCGCCCTCGTGCTCGGCACCCCCGGCGCGAAGCCGCCGCGCGAGGAGTTCTTCTACTTCTCGGCCTTCGGCAGGCTCGACGGCGTGCGCGAGGGACCGTGGAAGCTGCGGTCGGTCGGCGGGAGCAACGAGCTGTTCAACCTCGAGACGGACGTCGGGGAGCGATTCAACGTCGCGACCAACCATGCCGAGCTCGTCGCCCGGCTCGCGGCGCGCATGACCGCCTTCGACGCCGAACTGACCGCGGCGGCCCGCCCGTGCGGCAAGCTCCCCGGCGCGCCGCCCGTCGGTCCGCCGAACCGCAAGCCGCAGGAGACGAAGGCCCCGTGAGACCGGTGCCTCTCGCCCTACTGTGCGCCGTACTCGCCTCGCGCGGACCCGCGGGCGAGGCGCTCCCGGCCCGCGTGCTCGACCTCACGGGGTGGAAGCTGACGCTTCCGGTGGACACCGGCCGCCCCGGCCGCCCGGACGAGGTCGAGAAGGCCGAGCTGCAGTCCTTCGCCGCCCCGGACTTCTTTTTCGTGAACCCGGCGGGCGACGGCGTCGTCTTCCGCGCGCCCTGCGGCGGCGCGCCGACGAAGGGGTCGCGCTTTCCGCGGTGCGAACTGCGCGAGATGAAGCCCGGCGGCGGCGACGAGGTCGCATGGAGCACCGACGACCCCGTGCCGCACGTGCTGGAGGCGGACCTGGCGGTCACGCGGACGCCGGAGGCCCGGCCGCACGTCGTCTGCGCGCAGATCCACGATGCGGAGGACGACCTCCTGATGATCCGCCTCGAGGGACGACGGCTCCTCGTCGAGCGCAACGATGTGGGCGATGTCGAACTCGATGCCGCCTACGAGCCGGGGCGCGCGTTCCGCCTTCGCATCGAGGCGGGGGGCGGGCGCGTTACGGTCGGATACGACGGCGCGCGCAAGCTGGACTGGAAGGTCTCGCGCAACGGGTGTTACTTCAAGGCCGGCTGTTACACGCAGTCCAACCCGTCGAAGGGGGACAAGCCCGAGGCCTTCGGCGAGGTCGTCATCCGGCGCCTCACGGTCGGGCGGGGCGGGGACCCGCGGGCTCCGGCCCGGTAGGCGGCCCGTCAGACCCCGCTGCGGGATCCGGCGATGACCGCCTGGCCGAAGGCGACGCCCCCGTCGTTGGGCGGAATCTCGACGTGGGTGACCACGCGGAAGCCGGCCGTCCCGAGCAGGGCCCCGACCCGCTCGTGCAGGATGCGGTTCATGAAGACGCCGCCCGTCAGCGCGACCACGGTGCAGCCGGTCCGTTCGCGGCCGTGGTCGGCCATCCGGAGCGCGGCGCGGGCGACGGCCTCGTGGAAGGCCCGGGCCCGGGCCGGCGCGTCGGCCGGGCCGGGGCGTTCCCCGTGGAGCCGCAGGAAGAGCGGGGACCAGTCGATCTGCATCATCGGTCCGACGGTCTGTGCGGTGAACCAACCCTCCCCGGACGCGGGGCAACCGGGCGTTGCGGACGACGTCGTCCCGGTGCGCGCGGCGAAACCCTCGAGGCGGATCGCGGTCTGTCCCTCGTAGGTCACGCGCTCCGGGGCGAGGCCGAGCGCGGCGGCCGCGGCATCGAAGAGCCGGCCCGCCGCATGGCTGGGGGGTGCGTGGAGTCCGCCCGTCGCCTGCCGCGCCCAGAGGGCCGCGGCCTCCCCGTCGACGCGAAGCCGTGCGCAGACCTCGGGATCGGGGGGCAGTCCGAGAAGCGCCCACCGCGCGACGAGTTGGCGGCGCGGGTCGAGGACCGCCGCGTCGCCGCCCGGCAGCGGCGCGGGGGCGAAGGTGGCCAGGCGGACGAAGGCCGCCGGCTCGGGCAGATGCAGGAGTTCGGCGCCCCAGACGGATCGGTCGGGGCCCAGTCCGGTTCCGTCGAACGACAGGGCCAGGCCGCTTTCGAGGCCGTGCTCCGCGAGGCAGGCCGCGGCGTGGGCATGGTGGTGCTGCACCTCGACGACGGGTACGCCGAGTCGCGACGCGATCGCGCGGCCGAGTCGCGTGGAATGCATGTCCGGGTGGAGGTCGACCGCGACGGCGTCCGGCTGCAGACGCAGGAACCGGGGCAGGCGCTCCGCGACCTTGCCGAGGTGTTCGACGGCCTCCGGGGCCTCGAGGTCGCCGATGTGCGGCGAGAGAAAGACCTCGTCGCCCGCGGCCAGGGCGATCGAGTTCTTCAACTCGGCTCCCATCGCCAGAACCGCGCGTCGCAACGGTCGGGAAAGGCGGACCGGATCCGGGGCCCAGCCGCGCGCGCGCCGCCACAGCTGGGGCCGGCCATCGCGGAGGGTCGCCAGCGAGTCGTCGGCGCGGAGTTCGATCCCGCGGTCGTGGAGGAGGAACAGGTCGGCGACGTCCGCCAGCGCCTCCAGCGCCTCCTCGTTGCCGAGACAGATCGGCGCCCCGCTGCGGTTGCCGCTGGTCATGACGAGCAGGTCCAGCGGCGGCGTCGGGTCGCCGGGCAGGGGCCGCGCCAGGAGCAGGTGCAGTGCGGTGGTCGGGAGCATGACGCCGAGCGTCGCGGCGTCCGGCGAAAGGAGGTCGATCGGCGCGGCGCAGCCGGGCCGCGGATCCAGGATGACGATCGGCGCGCGGGGCGACGCGAGCAGGGTCGCGGCGGCGCCGGGGACGGCGCAGTGGCGGCGAACGGTGTCGAGGTCCGCGGCCATCACGGCGAACGGCTTGTGCGGCCGCCGCTTCCGTTCGCGCAGCCGCCGCACCGCATCCCGCGAGAGCGCGTCGGCGGCGAGGAGAAACCCGCCGAGGCCGCGCACCGCGACGGTGAGGCCGGCGGCCAGCGCGGCGCGCGCGGCGCGCAGCGGATCGCCCCCGGTCGCGCGGCCCTGCGGGTCCGCGAGGCGCAGGCGCGGCCCGCAGGCCGGACAGGCGATGCTCTCCGCATGGAAGCGCCGGCAGCCGGGGTCGGTGTACTCCGCGCGGCAGTCGGGGCACAGGTCGAAGACGCGCATCGTGGTCCGGGCGCGATCGTAGGGGCAGTCCTCGATCACGGTGTAACGCGGGCCGCAGTCGCAGCACGTCGTGAAGGGATAGCCGAACCGCCGGTTCGAGGGATCGAGAACCTCGGTCCGGCACGCCGGGCACAGGGCGAGGTCGGCCGGCACCACGGGGCGCGACGGGGCGTCGAAGTCGCTCTCCAGGATGCGGAACGACGCCGGCCCGGCCGCGGCCGGGATCGTCTCCACCGAGAGCGTCCGCCGACCGTCGATCCGCGCGTGCGGGGGGAGGCGCTTCGGCAGATCGCGAAGGAAGGCGGAGACGCGCCCGGCCTCGCCCTCGAGCACGATGCGTACGACGCCCGTCCGGTTCTGCACCGTGCCGCCGAGGCCCGCGATCCGGGCGAGGCGGAAGACGGCCGGGCGGAATCCGACCCCCTGCACGATGCCGCGCACGTCCACCGTCTCGCGGATCCAGGCACTCATGGGGAGCGGTCTACAGCCACTTCCGGACGCGGAGGAAGATGTACAGGCCGAGGGTGATCACCAGGGTCAGTCCGCCGACCCAGACATGGCCGTGGTGCCCGACCATCTTGAATTCCGGCAGCGGGAAGTTCATGCCGTAGTAGCTGGCGACGGCGACGAGGGGCAGGGCCAGCGTCGCCATGACCGTCAGCACCTTGATCACGTTGTTCACCTGCATCTGCTGCATGCCCAGCTGCAGTTGAAGGAGGCTGTTCAACGAGTCGCGGTAGCCGTCGGCCATGTCGTTGATGCGGGCGAGCCGGTTGAGGAGGTCGCGGAAGTAGGGGAGCAGGGTCTTGCGGACGATCGGGAACTCGCCGAGCGCGATCCGCGAGAGCACCTCGCGCTGCGGGCCGACGAACGCGCGCAGCCGCTGGACCTGCCCCCGGAGCGGCACGATGCGCTGGAGGAAGTCCGCCGGGGGGCGTTCGAGCAGTTCGCCCTCCATGTCCTCGAGATCCCGGCTCAGGTCGGCGAGTGCCGGTGAGTAGTTGTCGACGATGAGGTCGATGAGGTGATAGGCCAGCCGGTCCGGCGCCCGCGCGTAGGCCTGCGGGTTCTTGTGGATCAGCTCCGCCATCGTCGCGGCGGCCCGCACCGGCTCGCGGTGGAAGGTGACGAGGAAGTTGCGGCCGATGAAGAAGTCGATCTCGGTGGTGCGGAACTCGTGCGAGGAGTAGTCCACCGCGTGGATGACGAGGAAGAGGTGGTTCTCGTACTCGTCCACCTTCGGCCGCTCCGAGACGGTGATGCAGTCCTCGATCGCAAGCGGATGGAAGTTGAAGATCGTCTCGAGGATCTGCTTCGACTCCGCGTCGGTCGGCGCCTCGAGGTCGACCCACACGTGGATGTCCTCGTCGCCCAGCGCGATGCGCAGGAAGTCCGGCGCGCTGTCCTTCGCATACAGGCGCCCGTCCCGGAAGATGTGTGACCGGATCATGCCGTTCCGCTCCGCTTGCGCGGCATGATGGCAGATCGGCCCCGCGGGGAAAGCACAATCTGCGCGCCGCCCGCGGACCGCCGGATCAACGCGGGCCCGACGCGAGGCGCCGGGCCTGCTGGGCCTGGTGGAGATCGGGCGGCCAGACGTCGCGGAGGGGCTCGATCCAGGCGTCGGATCCGCCTTTCGCCGATCCGCCGCCGTCGCCGACGGCGACGAGGTTGATGCGCGGCCAGTCGGGCGGCTTCGCAAACGTGCCCTTGCCGCGGATGTTCCAGAAGGTCGTGTGGATGCCGCTGTGCGGGCCGCGGTCGCCCCGGCCGCCGCAGACGTAGAGCCGCGAGGGGTCGCCCGCGTCGAGGTCGGTGAAGAGGTTCTCGTAGGGCGCGTTGCAGTGGTGGTCGCACGTGAGTTGCTCGGCGGTGCCGTCGGAGAAGACGTTGCCGGTGGCGATGCCCTCGACGGTCAGGTCGTGGACGAACTTCGTCTCGATCCGGAACCGCGTGAAGAGGCAGTCCTGCGCGGCGCTCGTCGCCCACATCGCGTGGTGGCCGCTGGGGTCCTTGCGGCGCGGGTTGTCGAAACGGACGTTCTCCACGAGGCAGAAGCGGCAGCCCCCCGCGATGATGCCGTTGTCGCAGTCGAGGAACTCGACGTTCCGGACCCAGCCGTTCACGACGCCGCTCATCTGGATCGCGTTGTAGCCGACCTCGAGCAGGTGGGGTCTCTTGGGCACGCCGGGGAATTCAAAGGTGAGGTCCTCGATGCCCATGTCCTCCGCGCCCGGCTGCCAGGTCCACGCCTCGGGCTTCCACTCGGGGCGCAGGTAGAGCCGCAGCGGACGGTCCAGCGTGACGCGCGCGCCCTCGACCGCGACCACGCGGGCGACCCAGTCCATGAAGTTCTTCTTCTCCTTGAACGTCGCCTCGCCCGCGTCGAACCGGTCGCCGTGGATGTAGCGGCCGAGCGATGCGGCGTTGTTCATCGTCAGCCGGATGTGATCGCCCGGCCGGAACGCGGAGGCGTCGGAGAGCACGATCGCGGTGTCGCCGCGCTTCGCCGGCTCGGCCACGTCGGCGGCGCGCGAGCCGCGGGACGAGCCTCGCATCGTCACGAATCCGCCGGAAAACGCCCACTTCGACTTCACCTTGTCGACCATCTCGGCGCCGTGGACCTCGGCGAGCGACTTCGGGCAGACCAGCACCGTGCGCCCCGGGCCCTCGCCGCGCAGCACGACGCCGCCGGTGCGGAGCGTCAGTTCCCGCGTGATGACGTAGCGGCCGGCCGGGAGGAGGACGGCGCCCTGCGGCGTCGCGTCGATCGCGGCCTGGATGGCCTCGGTGTCGTCCGTCGATCCGTCCCCCTTCGCGCCGTGCTTCGCCGCATCCGTCGCGACCGGGATGTCGGGGACGGGCTTCCCGCCGCTCCGGTACCCGGCGAACGAGAAGTCCGGCAGCCGCGAGGCGGGCGTCCACTCCTCGCCGTTCGTGCCCCAGAGCTTCGACGGCTTGCCCTTGCCCTGCGCGACCTCAGGCGCCGCGGTGGGGCGGGACGGCGATGGAGTGCGGAAGGAGGGCAGGGGGTTGAAGGCGGAGTTGGACGGAGCTCCGGAGGCCGGGAGCCGGGAGCCGGCGGCGGAAGAGGCGGAGGGTGGAAGGTCTGGAGTGGAGGGCGTGGGGCGGGGGTAGAGGTTCGTGGGTCGCGGGGCCCCGGGTGGGATGTCCGTCGTCTTCCCCTCGTCCCCCGTCCCTCGCCCCTCGACCGTTCCTCCGGCCATCAGGGTGCGAATGTGGCTCTGGTCGACGGCGCTGAGGTCCGCGAGGGACATGGACAGCTTGATGCCGCCGCGGAGCACCAGCAGCACGCGGTCGCCGGACGACCCGACGTACTCCGCCTCGATCCGACGCCCATCCGCCCGCACCCACGACCGCATCTCCGCGATGGCGCCTGACGCCGTCGCCAGCACCATCGCCACCGCCCATGCCGTCGGGCGGATTCGATCAAGCCCCGTCATCCTCATGTGCGCCCATGCAAGAGGAACGGGCCCGAGATGTCAACATGCTGAATGACGATCTTGTCCGCGAGGCCCGGCGTTTCTCGTCGGCGCGGACAAGGGCCGGCTTGGTGAAGGAGGCGCTGCGAACGTTCATCGAGATCAAGGAGACCGCACGCCGGCGCGCCACCTACAGCCGGCGCGTATCGGACCTGGACCGGAAGCTGTCGGGGCTGGTGCTTCGCGAAAGCCCGGAGTCAGTTCTGCGAGCCGATCGGGAGCGCGCGACATCGCCTTGGGTGGTGAAACCCGGCACTCTCGCCTCGCCCGTCGGGCGTGGGTGAGGGGCACACGACGCGCCACGGTCAGGCCGTGGGTCGAATTCACCCGCCGACTCGGCCCGGCTGGGATGTCCACTTGAGTTCGAGGTGCTTGCGGTTCAGGGCGCAATCGCGCAAGTGGAGGTTGATGAGATTCTGATAGGGCATGCCCAACTCGGCCGCGAGCCCCTTGAAGTAGGCGACGGTTGACTGGTCCAGGCGAATCGTGATCGGCTGCTTCAGCGCCTTGACGTAAGGGTTCCGTTCTCCCTTCATCTTGCCGAAATCGTAGTGTTTCCTCATGGCGTTACCTCGCATTCCAGTAGTCGGCCTCTTCCGCTCTGTCTGCCTTGCGCGCCGAGATGATGCGGATCACGCTGTCGCTCACGCGCAAGCAGTGGCAGACAATCAGCACCCGCAAACGGAAACTGACGCCCAGCATCAGAAACCGGTCTTCATCCGCCGAATGGTCCGGGTCGAAGAAGCGAAGGGCGCTCTCGTCGAGAAAGACGGTCTGCGCTTCCTCAAAAGTCACCTTGTGCTTGCGCCGGTTGTCCCGGTTCTTCGCCTCATCCCACTCGAAGCGCACTTCCATCATATGTACACTATACGTACACCGGTTTCGGCGCGCAAGATATCATTCCGGGCCAAACGTCCCGTGGAGATTCCGGCGAAGCGTCCGTGGGCCGCTTCGACCGCCAATCGGACAGCATGTCGTCTTCAACCGTGTGGGAGGGGGCCTGCGCGCAGATGCGACCCGGTTTGGCCATCCCGCCAACAGGCTTCGAATTCGGCGTCGGTACGACGTTCCCGGACGACTTCATGCCCGGCACTGACATGAACCATCAGTGGCGCGGACTTCCCGCCTCGAACCGGAACAGCAGCCGGAAGGTCACGTCGCGGCCGGCGAGGCTGTTGGGCTTGCCGGAGGCGCCGCCGTCGTCGGGCTTGCTGAACTTCGTGCCGATCGGCGGGATCGCGGCGAGGAACGAGACGTCGCCGTCGGGCAGCGGCGGGAAGACGTTCTCGATCGCCTTCTTCGACCAGCCGGGCACATCCTCCCGCGGCTTTCGCGGTGTGCCGAGACGGAGGAACAGGTCCGGCGTAGCTGACTCGACGGTCATCGTCGCGTCCGGCGCCGCAAGCGTCGCGCGGCGCACGCCGGCGTAGCAGCCCTTGAACTCGGGCTGGATCCACGACTCGCCCGGCACCGGGTCGTTGTAGTCGCGCCGGAACAGACCGAACCGCGTGCCGTGCATCCGGTTCTTCCAGACGCGGTACGGGCCCTCGCCAAGCCATTCGACCGACTTCATCCGCGCCTCGGGCCAGTCGAACGTGAGGCCGAAGAACGGCACCGGCGCGGCCGGGCCGCGCGCACGTGCGTCGAGCTGCAGACTGCCGTCGGGGCGGACCAGCCAGCGCAAGTCGGAGGAACCGTCCGCCGCACGGACCGTGACTTCGTGCCCGTCCTTCGCGGGACCGTGGGCGACCTTGACCGTGCTGATCGCGGCCGCCGCGGGCGCGATGCGCGGGCCGTTGGCGAGCGGAAGGCGCGCGCCGCCGGCCTCGACCGAGCGGAGCCGGCCGTCCTTGCGGTCGAACACAAAGCGGTGCCCGCCGGCCTCGATCGCGATCTCATCTCCCGATTCCGTGACCTTGGGAGCGGGGCCCGATGCCGCATCGAAGCCCTCGGACAGCGGTTGCAGCGGCCAGGACCATGTCCAGAGGTCCGCACCGTCCGGCCCCTTCGCCGTCACGGACAGCGCATCGTGCGTTCGCCAGTCCGCCGGCAGCGGGATCCGCAGCGTGCCCTTGCCGCCGGGCGGTACGTCCGGCGCCTCCGACGTCCCCTCGGCAGCGCGACCGCCCTTTCCGCCGGGCCTTGCGAACGAGTCCAGCCGCCACGCGAAGCGGCAGCGGGAGAGGTTGAGGAAGCTGTACTCGTTCGAGACGGACAGCGCGCCGTCGAAGTCCGCGGGCAGCGGGCGCCGGGCCTGCGCGACCTGGACGGGCGACCACAATTCGGAGACGGTGAAGACGCTGCCCTCGGGCTCGTGGTTCGGGCCGACGATGCCGTCGGGCGCGTGGAGGCCGTCGACGTCGATCGCGCCGCCGCGGTCGGTGCGCGCGATGCCCTCGTCCGCGAAGACCCAGAAGAACAGTCCGCCGCAGTTCGGCGAGCCCTTCATCAGCCCCCAGTGGTCCGCCATGCCGGCGCCGTGTCCTCCGTCGTAGAGTCCGTGGAGGTGCTCGGTGGGCAGGAAGACGTGCGTCGGATCCTGCAGCTTCTTCGCGACGCTGGCGAAGCCCTCGTAGTGATCGGTGTCGACGCCGGAGTGCTTGTCCCACGGATGCAGCACGGGCCGCTTGCGGGGATCGTACAGGGCGAAGTCGTCGTCGAGATCGGTGTTCCAGCCGCCCTCGTTGCCGTTGTCCCAGAAGAGAACCGACGGGTGATTGACGTCGCGTTCGACCATCTCGCGCACGAGGCGCGCGCCGGTCGCGGTGTCGTAGGGCTCCTTCTGCCAGCCGGCCAGTTCGTCGAGCACGTAGAGGCCGAGTTCGTCGCAGGCCTCCAGGAACGAGCGATCGGGCGGGTAGTGGCTGCACCGGACGGCGTTCATGTTCATCGACTTCATGAGGCGCACGTCCTCGATGTTGTCCGCGCGGCCCAGGCAGCGGCCGGTCGCGGGGCGGAACGCGTGGCGGCAGGTGCCCTTGAGCAGCACGCGCGTCCCGTTGAGGAAGAGCCCGGCGCCGGGGCGGACCTCGAAGGTGCGGAAGCCGAAGCGCTCGCGGACGCGGTGCACGACCTGCGCGCCGCGTCGCAGTTCGACCTCGGCGGTGTAGAGGGCCGGCGTCTCGGCGGTCCAGGCTTTCGGCGCGGCAACGCGCGTGGAGACGACGACGGCGGACGCGGCGGCCGGTCCGCCCGCCGCCTCGCCCGCGCCCGCCACGGCTCCGGCGGCGTCGAGGATGCGCACCGCGACGCGGTCGCCGGGCGCGGCGCGCTGGAGGCGAACGTGCGCTTCGAACGCGCCGTCGGCCTCGGCGCGGATCGCGACGTGGTCGACGAAGGAGTCCGGCAGGACCTCGATGCGCACCGGCCGGAAGATGCCGCCGAAGACCCAGTAGTCGGCGATGCGTTCGGCGTCCTCGACGCGCGGATTGGCGGAGACCTTGTCCACCGCGACCTCGATCGTGTTCGACGCGCCGCAGGCGACGAGGTCGGTGACATCGAACGCGAAGGGGTAGAAGCCGCCCTGGTGTCTCGGCCCCGCGCTGCGGCCGTTGAGCGTGACCGCGGCGTCGGTCATGACGCCTTCGAAGACGAGCCGCACGCGGCGGCCGGCCCAGGCGGCGGGGGCGTGAAACGAGCGGCGGTAGAGCCCGCGCTCGGCCGACTTCGCCTTGTCGTGTCCATAGTTGTAGCTGCCGAAGCCGTGCTGCTCCCACTGCGACGGCACCGGGATCGTGGCCCTCTCGCCCGCGCGCCGGCCGGCGGTGACGGAGAACTCCCATGGCACCGCGTCGTCCGGCCCGCTCCCGCTCAGCGGCAGGATCTCGGTCTCCGCCGCCCACGCCGCGGAAGCCATGGCCAGTGCGATCCCCGCCGCTCTGAACGCGTGCATATCCGTCTCTCCGCTCCGTGCAGCCGGATCCCCGCCCGGCGTGACCGGAGCGGGCAGCATAGCGGAGTCGTGGGCGTACGAGAAGGAATGCCTCCGACTTCGGACGGCGGGGAGCGATCCCGGGGCGAACATCCAACACCCGATACCGAACACCGAACATCGAACACCGAAGTGCGGACGGAGGTTTCAACAGCCAGCGTCCAACAACCAACAGCCGATACGCAACATCCGGAGTTGGACCTCGGATGGCGCGGAGACGGGGCGGAGCGGCGAGGCGGTTCGCTGTGTGGCCGCTAGGGGTGGACAGTCCGCGCGTGGGCGGCTAGCTTCGGCGCAACGGCCGCAGCGTGTGCGGCGGAAGCGAAAGGCGGCGGCGAGATGAGCGGGTCGACGAACCACGACGGGATGCGGCGGCGGGACCTGTTGAAGATGTCGCTTGCGTCGGCGGGGGCCTTGGGCGTCGGCGAGGCGGCAGGCGCCGCGGACGGCGTGTCCGCGGCGGGGGCGCCGGGCGCGATTCCGGAGGGCCGGAAGCGGCCGGCGTGTCTCGACCTCGCGTGGGCGAAGGGGACGGGCCTGATCTGGATGGCCGGCGAGTGCGTCTTCTTCGAGAATCCGCGCAACCGGTTCATGCGGTTCCGGCGCGCGTTCGACGTCGCCGCGCCGCCGCGCCGCGCCGAATTGCGGCTCTTTGCGGACACGCACTACATCGCATGGCTCAACGGCGTCGAGGTCGGGCGCGGACCGGGACGCAGCGACACGACGTGGGCGCTGTTCGACACGTACGATGTCGCCGCGCTGCTCAAGCCCGGCCGCAACGTGCTGGCGGTGCTCGCCCTGTTCCACGGGTTCGGCACCGGCGGACGCCGCAGCGTCATGCAGGCGCTGCTGGCGCACCTGGAGATGGAGTCCGCCGACGGCAAACGCTCGCACGTCGTCAGCGACCGTTCGTGGAAGGCGAGTCCGGCGGACGAGTTCGTCCGTCCGTCGCCGCGGTTGCATGCGACGCTCGGCTGCGCCGAGGTCCAGGATCTCCGCCGCGCGGACGAAGGCTGGCACCTGCCGGGTCATGACGATGCCGCGTGGGCGGCGAGCGACTACACGAAGCCGTCGTTGACGAACACGCCCTGGTACCACTTCGCGCCCGAGCCGCTGCCGGCACGGACGCTGACCGACCACCCGTTCCCGCGTGCCGTGCGGTCGATCGACGTCGCGATGCCGCTGCCCCCTGTCGACGAACTCGGATCGGTCCGCCCCGCCGCCCCGGGCGGCACGGAGTCCGTGTTTCCGGTCCGGGTCGACGGCGGCGCGGCGGCGCGCGTGGTCACGCTCGATCTCGGCCGTACCGAGGCGGGCTACCTCGCGATCGACGTCACCGGCCCTGCCGGGGCGGTGATCGACGTGCTTTGCACCGAGCTTCTCGTCGATGGCCGCGTTCCGATCCCCGGAAACGCGCGCGTCCACACGAACCGGTTCATCCTCCGCGACGGGCGTCAGACGCTGCGGACCGCCTTCAACTGGATCGCGTTCCGGTTCGCGCAGCTCTGGATCTGGACGCCGGGGCCGCTGGAGATCCGCGACGCCACCCTCCGGCGGCTGGAACTGCCGATGGGGCCGGCCGGGCATTTCCGGTGCAGCGACGACTTCCTGAACCGCCTCGACGGCATCTGCGAGCACACGCTGAGGCTCTGCTCTCAGGATGGCATCCTCGACAGCAGCAGCCGCGAGCAGCAGCAATGGATCGGCGACGGCCGCTTCACCGCCGTCACGCTGCAGCACCGGTTCAACGCCGCCGTGCTGCACCGCCGGCTGATCGACCAGGTGGGGCAGGGGATCGACTGGGCGGGCTCGATGGTGCCGCGCTTCCCGACCGGCAACGTCAACGTGTCGCCGATCCCGCTCTACGCGCTCCAGTGGGTGCTCGCCTTCGGGGACTACGGGCGCTTCACCGGCGACACGTCCCTCGTGGCGGAGTGGCGGACGCAGATTCCGCATGTCCTGCGATGGTTCACGGCGTTCGAGCGGGCGGACGGACTTCTCGAGCGGGTGCCGCACTGGATGTACATCGACCTGGGCGAAGCCCACCCGGGCCGGATCCCGTCCGTCGGTGCGGTGAACACGACGCTCAACCTCTACTACCTCGCGGCCCTGCGCTTCGCGTCGGCGGCGCTTGGGGCGTCCGATCCCGCCACCGCCGGTCTCGCCGCCCGCGCGACCCGGCTGGAGGCCGCGATCCGCGCGGTGCTGTGGGACGACGCGGCCGGGGCCTATCGCGATTCCCTCGAGGCGGCCGGCCGGTTCGGCACCCTCTCCGAGGGCGCGAACGCGAACGCGCTCGTGCATCTGGAGGCGCCCGGCTCGCCGCGCGCGGTGCGGATCATCGAGTCGGTTTTCGCGAAGCCGCAGGGCGATCCGATCCGGGCGAGCCCGTTCATGATGAACGCGGTCTTCGAGGCGCTTGGCCGGCACGGCCGGGCGGATCTCGTCTTCCCGATGCTGAAGGCCCGCTACGCGGAGCAGGTCGAGTCCGGCACGACGTGGGAGCACTGGAAGAGCCACTCGCGCGGGGGGGACAAGGTTCCGAACGGACATTCGCTCAGCCACGCATGGGGCGCGGGGGCTCTGGCGTTCTTCTTGCGCGACGTGGCCGGCCTGCAGCCGGCGGCGCCCGGCTGGCGCGCGGTCCGCGTGGCCCCGCAGCCCGGGCCGCTGACCCGCGCGGAGGCCTCGATCGAGACCGTCGCGGGGCGGGTCTTCGCCGCATGGACGATCGAGTCCGGCGTCTTCCGCCTTCGCGTCGAACTGCCCCCGGGCATCGGCGGTGTCGCCCGCCTGCCCGACGGCACGGAGGCGGCGGTTCCGCCGGGCGGAGGCGAGTTCCGTTGCCCGATGGCGCGCGCGGGATGAGCCGACGATGAACCTGGTCCTTGTCGAGGCGGGCGAGATGGGCGCGGACGGCGTGGTCGAGGTCCGCGACGGCAGGGCGGAGCACCTGAGGCGGGTCCTGCGTGTCGGGCCGGGGCATCGGGTGAGGATGGGGATCGTCGATGGCGGGGCCGGGACCGCGGAGGTGGTCGCCGTCTCGGCCGACGGGGTCGTCCTGCGGTTCGAATGCGCGGGGCCGCACCCGCCGCGCCCGCCGGTCGATCTGCTACTTGCGATGCCGCGGCCCAAGGTCATGAAGCGGCTGTGGGCGCAGCTCGCGGCGATGGGCGTCGGGCGGGTGCTCGTGACCAACGCGGAGAAGGTCGAGCGGATGTATTTCGACACCCACGTGCTGGATCCGGGCTTCATCCGGGAGCGGCTGATCGAGGGGCTGCAGCAGGCCTGCGACACGCGCATGCCCCTGGTGACGGTGCATCGGCGGCTCAAGGTGCTCGTCGAGGACGAGGTGGAGGGTCTCTGTCCGGGGACCTGCCGCGTGGCGGCCGATCCCTCGTTCGCCCGGCCGGTGACCGCCGCGCTCGCGGGCCGGGGCGATCGCCGCGTGCTGCTGGCGGTCGGCCCCGAGGGCGGTTGGACGCCGTACGAACTGGATCTGCTCGCGCGCCACGGCTTCGGGGGAGCGGGGATGGGGACGCGGATCCTTCGCGCCGACACCGCGTGCATCGCGCTGCTGGCGCAGGTGCAGGCCGCGTTGAAGGAGGCCGGCGCCGGCGGATCGTAGCGTCCGCCGCCCCGGCCATCGCGCGCCGGGTTCCCCGCCGCCGCCCGGCGGGAGGGCCGGAGTCCCCGACCGCTGCCGGGGCCGGGTTTGCATTGCGGGCCGCATTCCCATATAGTTTCGCAACGTGAAATATTCAGCTCACAGAAACGATATGGACCTGCAGGCCTTTGCCGACGGGTTGGGGCGGCTGATGCCGAGGCTGCTCCGCAACGTGATGGGCCAGGAGCGCAACGCGCTGTCGCAGGGCCGGCTGACGGTGCCGCAGCTCTCGGTGCTGGACTACGTCGCGGGGGCGGGGCGCTGCACGATGGGGGCGATCGCCGCCGTCTTCCGGATGAAGCCGCCGACGGTGACGGGCCTGGTCGACCGCCTGGTCCGGCTCGGCCTCCTGCGGCGCGGCCGCGCGGAGGCCGACCGGCGGGCCGTGGTTGCGGAGGTGTCGGCGAAGGGCCGCCGCGTGGTCCAGGCCTTCCACGGCGAGCGGCGCAAGACGATCGCCCGGATGTTCGCACCGGCGGCGCCGGCGGATCGCACCCGTTTCCTCCGGACGATGAGGGCCGCGGTGGAGCAGATCGACGTAGTGCCGGACCGGCGCGGGGCGGGTGGACGATGAGCGCGTCGCGGAGGGTGGCGGTGACGGTGGCGTTGGGGTGGACGGCGTGGGCTGCCGCCGCGGACGGTCCGGCGACGGGTCCGGCGCGGCGATACACGCTGGACGAGTGCCTGCGCAGCGGCCTCGAGCGCAGTGTGGCGGTGCAGAACGCGGGCCGCGACCGGGCGACCGCGGAGGCGGTCATCGGCCAGACGCGGGCGCGCGTGCTGCCGGAGCTGAAGGCCAAGGGCGACTACCTGCGCTTCGACGAGCTCGACGCCTTCGACTTCGGCGGCCAGAGGATGGAGTTCGGGCGGCTGGACAACTGGAGCGGATCGGTCGAGGTCAGCCAGCTCGTCTACGACGGCGGCAGCGTGCAGGCCGCGCTGCGGGCGGCGAAGTCCTACCGCGGCCAGAAGGAGCAGGCGGAGGCGCGCGTCCGCGCGGAACTGGTCCGGGACATCACGCTGGCGTTCCATGGCCTGCTCTTCCTCGAGGAGGCGGTGAAGGTCCAGGAGGACGCGGTCGAGGTCCTGCGCAAGTTCGCCGAGCAGGCCGAGGAGAAGGTGCGGCGAGGCGCCGTCGCCGAGTTCGACGCGCTCAGCGCGAGGGTCCGGCTCGCCAACGAGCTGCCGGCGCTGGCCGCGGCGCGGCGCGAGCTGGGCGTCGCCCGCGCGTCGTTCCGGAACCTGGCTCGGCTGGACGAGGGGGAGTTCGCGCTCGCCGGAGCGCTGGACTACGCGCCGGTCGACGTCGACGCCGCCCGGGCGCGGGAGACGGCGCTCCGGGAGCGGCATGAACTGGAGGAGTTGCGCAAGGCGGTGGACCTGCGGGTCGCCGACGTCCGGGCGGAGCAGGGCACCTACTCGCCGTCGGTCCGCCTCCACGGAAGCTACCTCGGCAAGAACCCGGAGTCGTTCGCGTCGACGGAGGAGGGGTGGGACTGGGGCTGGCAGGCCGGCGTCACGCTGGAGTGGAATCTGTTCGACGGCATGCTCCGGGAGAACCGGATCCGGGAGAAGTCCATCGTGCTGGAGACCGCGCGCGCCGAGCTCGAGGAGACGGGGCGGCGGATCGCCCTCGAAGTCGAGCAGGCCTGCCTGCAGCTTCGCGAGGCGGCCGAGTCCGTCGAGTCGTCCGGGCGGACCGTCGAACTGGCCGAGAAGAGCCTGGAGATTGCGAAGGCCCGCTTCGACGCGGGGCTGTCGACCTACCTGGAGTTCACCGACACGAATCTCGCCGTCCGCCGCGCCCGTCTGCAGCGGTCGTCGGCGTTGCGCGATCACCTTGCGGCGTCCGCCCGGCTGGCCCATGCGACCGGCCGCACGCGGATGCCCGCCCCCGAGGAGCGTCCATGAGCCATGATCGTCCCCCGTCCGGCGATGCGGATCCCGCCGCCGCGACTCCGCCCGTCGTCCGGTCCTGGTGGCGCCGCCATGGCGCCGGGGTTGTCCTTTGGACCCTGGTCGCCGTCGTGGCCGCGTCGGTCGTCGCGGCGATCGTCTTCGCGCCGAAGCGGGAGGAGGCGGTGGTGGAGACCGCGCGAAAGCCGGTGCCCGTCCGGACGATGACGGCGCGCGCCGACGGCTTCACGGATCTGCTGGAGCTGCCCGGCCGGATCGAGCCGCGGATGGCCGCGACGCTGGCGGCGGAAAAGCCCGGGCGGATCGTGGCGGTCGAGGCCGATCGCGGGGACCGCGTGAAGGCCGGTCAGGTGCTGGTCCGGCTCGACCGCGAGGCGTGGGACGCGCGCCTCCGGATGGCCGAGGTCGAGCTTCGCGAGGCGGTCCGGGACCTGGCCCGTATCGAGGAGTTGCGGAAGACCGGGGCCGTCTCGCAGAGCGACTTCGATGCGGCGGCCGCGCGCCGGGACCGGGCCGACGCCTCGCTCGCCGACGCCAAGGCCCAGGTGCGCCAGTGCGAGGTCGTCTCGCCCCTGGACGGCGAGGTCACCGACAAGCTTGTCGAGGCCGGCGAGCATGCGACGGAGGGCCGGGCGGTGATCCGCGTGGTCGACATCGCCTCCGTGAAGCTGGTCTTCGACCTGCCCGAGCGCGCCGCGGCCGACGTCGTTCCGGGACGGCAGCTGACCTTCACGACCGAGGGCGTGGATGCGTCGGTCCGAACGGCCGCGGTGAGCTTCGTGTCCGCCGAGGCGGACCCGCGGAGCAACACGTTCCGCGTCGAGGCGCAGGTCCCGAATCCCGGCGGGGCCCTCCGGGCCGGCACGATCGCGCGGGTGCGGGTCGAGCGACCCGTGGCGCCGGGCCACATCGCCGTACCGCTCGCGGCGGTTGTGCCGCGGCGCGGGGAACACGTCGTCTTCGTGGCCGCGGGCGGGCGCGCCGTCCGGCGGATCGTCACGCTCGACCGCATCGCCGGCGGGCAGGCCATCCTGTCGGGCGGGGTCGCGGCGGGGGAGGCGGTCGTGGTGGACGGCCACCGCGGGCTTGCGGACGGCGTCGAGCTGCAGGTCGTGGATGGCTCTCCGGCCGCGGCGGGGGCGGGTTCATGATCGTCTCGAATCTCGCCATCCGGTTCCGCGTCGCCGTGCTGGTGTTCGTGGTCATGGCCGTCATCGGCGGCAGCTACAGCTACGTGTCGCTTCCGCGCGAGGGCTTCCCGGACATCACGATCCCGCACGTCTACGTGACGGCGGTCTACGACGGCACGTCCCCGGAGGAGATCGAGCGGCTGATCGCGATCCCGCTCGAGAAGAAGCTCAACGACGTCGACGGCATCAAGACGCTCCGCACGACGGCCGCCGAGAACGCGTGCATCGTCGATGTCGAGTTCATGGCCGGCCAGGACATCGAGCAGGCCCGCATCCGCGTGAAGGACAAGGTCGACCTTGCGCGGCCGGACCTTCCGGACGACCTCGACGAACCCGTCGTCGAGGCGCTGAACTTCAGCACCGATGTCCCCGTCTTCACGTTCGCCGTCTCGGGCGACGCCGACGCCGTGCGCCTGAAGAGCCTGGCCGAGCAGCTTCAGGACCGGATCGAACTCGTGCCCGGCGTCCGGCAGGCGGAGATCGCCGGCACGCTCGAGCGGGAGATCCGGGTCGTGGTCGACCAGTCGCGCCTCGCGGCCTACGGCGTCACGCTGCCGCTCGTCCTGCAGCGGCTCTCCGAGGAGAACGCGACGGTCACCGCGGGCAACCTCGAGGTGGCCGGCAGCAAGTTCCAGGTCCGGGTGCCGGGCGAGTTCCGGCTGGCGTCGGAGTTGCAGGGCATCCTGCTGGCGACCCGCGAGGGGCGGCCGGTCTACCTGACCGATGTCGCGACGATCGAGGACACGACGAAGGACCGCGACTCCATCTCGCGCTTGGACGGGAAGCCCTGCGTGTCGATCTCCGTCACGAAGCGCGCGGGCGAGAACGCGGTCGAGCTGATCCGCCGCGTGAAGCAGGTCCTGGACGGCTTCCTGCTGCCGCCCGAGGTCCGGCTGACGACCGTGATGGACATGTCCGACTACGTCGCGACCATGATCGCCGAGCTGGAGAACAACATCTTCTCCGGGTTCGTCCTCGTCGTGCTCGTCCTGCTCGTCTTCATGGGCCTGCGCAACGCGCTGCTGGTGGGGCTTGCGATCCCGTTGTCGATGCTCGTCTCGTTCATCGTGATGCGGCTGTACGGCGCGACGCTGAACATGATGGTGCTCTTTAGTCTCGTGCTCTCCGTCGGCATGCTCGTGGACAACGCGATCGTGATCGTCGAGAACACCTACCGGCTCCGCGCCGAGGGCCGCGCGCGCCTCGATGCCGCGCGGACCGGCGCCGCCGAGGTGGCGTGGCCGGTGATCACGTCGACGCTGACGACCGTCGGCGCCTTCGTCCCGCTGATGTTCTGGCCCGACATCATGGGGCAGTTCATGTGGTTCATGCCGTGGACGATCATCATCACGCTCTCGTCGTCGCTGTTCGTCGGCCTCGTGATGAACCCGGCGATCTGCTCGTTCCTCATCCAGGCGCGCCCGCGGGACACGGCCGAGCGGCGCCACTCGTTCGTGCGCGGGTACGAGCGGTTCCTGCGCGGCGTGCTCACGCACCGGGTCCCGTCCCTCCTGCTCGGGTTCCTGTTCCTCGTACTCTCGGTCGTGGTCTACGGGCGGCTGGACCTGGGCGTCGAGCTCTTCCCGACCGTGGAGCCGCGCAACGCGCAGATCTACGTGAAGTTCCCGCAGGGCACGACGATCGATCGGACCGACGCGATGGTCCGGCGGATCGAGCCGCTGCTGGCCGATCCGGACGTGAAGTTCGTGCTGACCACCGTGGGGGCGTCCGCCGGCGGCGACGCGCTCTTCGGGATGGGGACCGGTGGGCCGCACCAGGCGAAGATCCACGTCGAGTTCCGGAAGATGGAGGAGCGGAAGGGCAGCAGCCTCGCGCTCGTGAACCGCATCCGCGAGTCGATGCCGGTGGTCCCCGGGGCCGAGATCCTCGTCGAGCGCGAGAAGGAAGGACCTCCGACCGGCGCGCCGGTCGAGGTGGAGATCTCCGGCGACGACTTCGAGACGCTCCGCCAGGTCGCGTCGGACGTCAACGCCATGGTGGCGGCGACGCCGGGCGTCGTCGACCTGCGGGACGACTTCGAGGACGCGCTCCCCGAACTGCAGTTCCACGTCGACCGGGAGCGCGCCGCGCTGCTGGGCGCCGACACGCGGTCGATCGGCACGTTCCTGCGAATGTCGCTCTACGGCATCGAGGGGGGGAAGTTCCGGGGCGAGAAGGACGAGTTCGACATCACCGTCCGCCTGCCCGCCGACCAGCGGAACACGCTGGAGTGGCTCGACCGCGTGCGCATCCCGACCGCGTCGGGCGCGACGGTTCCGATCACGTCGCTGGGGGAGTTCCGCTACTCCGCCGGCCGCGGGGCGATCCAGCGGAAGGACCAGAAGCGCGTGATCAAGATCAGCGCGAACGATGCGGGCCGCGGGGTCGACAAGATCCTGGCCGACGTCAAGGCCCGGGTGGGAGGGCTGGCGCTCCCGCGGGGCTACGCGGTGGCCTTCACGGGCGAGAACCAGGAGATGCAGCAGTCCGGCGCGTTCCTGTTCCGGGCCTTCATGATCGCGAGCGCGGCGATCCTGATCATCCTCGTGATCCAGTTCAACTCGGTGCTGGTGCCGGGGATCATCTTCTCGTCGGTCGTGCTCTCGCTGGTCGGCGTCATGTGGGGGCTGGTCGCCTGCGGGATGAAGTTCGGCATCATCATGACGGGGCTCGGTGTGATCACGCTGGCGGGCGTCGTCGTGAACAACGCGATCGTGCTGATCGACTGCATCCGGCAGTTGCGCGAGGAGGGGCTGCCGCTGCGCGAGGCGATCGTGGCGGCGGGCATCCGGCGTCTGCGCCCGGTGATGCTGACGGCGTCGACGACGGTGCTGGGCCTGATCCCGATGGCCGTCGGGTGGAGCCTGGAGATCCACACGTGGCCGTGGACGCTGGTCAGCGGGGCCGAGTCGAGCGCGTGGTGGGCTCCGATGGCGGTCGCGGTGATCTTCGGTCTCACGGTGGCGACGGTGCTGACGCTCGGCCTCGTGCCGGCGATGTACAGCCTTGTCGCGGGCGTCGTCGAGTGGGCGCAGCGGCGGTTGACGTCGGACGACTGACCGCCCGGTGCGCTACGGGCACGGGACCGCGAGCACCGCGAGCGAGTGCGGCGGCAGCGACACGGCGCCGTCGCTCGCCACCGGCCCGGGCTCGGCCGTGGCCAGTTCGAGGGCCCAGGGCCCCGGGGGGAGCGCGAAACGGACCCCTTCCACGCCGCCGTTGATCAGCACGAGGAGGTCGGGGCCGTCGGCCGCGGCCCCGGTGCAGCGGGCGCAGCCGCTCAACCGCATGCCCAGCGCGCGGCCGGCGTGCCAGTCGGGGGCGGTGCCCCCGGGGCCGATCCACTGGACATCCGCGGGCGCTCCGTGGCCGCAATGGCCGGTGAGGAAGGCCTCGCGTCGCAGGGCGGGGTGCGCCGCGCGGAGGCGGAGGAGCCGCCGCGTGAAGTCGAGCAGGCCGGCGTTGCGGTCCGCGAGCGACCAGTCGACCCACGAGAGGTCGTTGTCCTGCGCGTAGGCGTTGTTGTTGCCGCGCTGGGTGCGGCCGAACTCGTCGCCGGCGAGCAGCATCGGGACGCCCTGCGAGAGAAACACCGTCGCGAGCAGGTTCTTCTGCTGGCGCAGGCGGAGCGCCTCGACGGCGGGGTCGGCGGAGGGCCCCTCGACGCCGCCGTTGAACGAATGGTTGTGCTTCTCGCCGTCGGCGCCGCCCTCGCCGTTCGCCTCGTTGTGCGTCCGGGCGTGGCGGACGAGGTCGGCCAGCGTGAAGCCGTCGTGGCACGCGGCGAAGTTGACCCCGCTCAGCGGCCCGCGCGCATGGCGGTGGTAGAGGTCCGAGCTGCCCGCGAGCCGCGTCGCCAGCAGGCCGAGCATCCCGGCATCGCCGCGCCAGAAGCGGCGGACGTCGTCGCGGAACCGGCCGTTCCATTCCTGCCAGCGCAGGCCCGGGAACGCGCCGACCTGGTAGAGCCCGGCGGCGTCCCACGGCTCGGCGATCAGCTTGACGTGATGCAGGACCGGGTCGTTGGCGATCCGGTCGATCAGCGGCGGGGCGGGCAGGGGGTGGCCGTCGGGCGCGCGGGTCAGCGCGGAGGCGAGGTCGAAGCGGAAGCCGTCGACATGGAACTGCAGGACCCAGCGGCGGAGGCAGTCGAGGATCATCTCCGTGACGGCCGGGCGGTTCGCGTTGACGGTGTTGCCGCAGCCGGTGAAGTCCGCGAGGTCGCCGGAGCCGGGCTTGAGGATGTAGTACAGCGAACGGTCGAGCCCCTTGAGCGACAGGACCGGGCCGTGGCGGTCGCTCTCGGCGGTGTGGTTGAAGACGACGTCGAGGATGACCTCGATCCCCGCGTCGTGGAGCGCGCGGACCAGGTCGCGGAACTCGTCCACCGCCGCGCCGGGGGCGTGGCCGGCGGCGAAGCGGGCGTTGGGGGCGGACCAGGCGACCGGGCTGTAGCCCCAGAGGTTCCGAAGCGCCCTGCGCCGGCCGTTCTCGAGGAAGAACTCCATCTCCTCGAACTCGTGCACCGGGAGGACCTCGACCGCCGTGATGCCGAGCCGGACCAGGTGCGGGATCTTCTCCGCGAAGGCGGAGTAGGTGCCCGGCGCGGCGGCGCCGGAGGATGCGTGCGCGGTGAAGCCGCGAACGCTCGCCTCGTAGAGGACGGTGTCGCGCAGCGGCGTGCACGGGGGGCGGTCGCCGCCCCAGTCATAGCGCGCGTCGTCGACCACCAGCGCCTTGGGGAACGCGGCGCCGTGCCGCGGCCAGCGCCCCGGCACGAGACCGGCGGTCTCGCCCCAGCGCCGGGGCGTCGCCACGGCCGCCGCGCAGGGGTCGAGGAGCCACTGGTCGGGCGCCAGGCCCGGCGCCTCGAGGCGGAAGGCATAGGGCGTCCCGTGGCCGGCGGCCGGCACGTGCGCGTGCCAGAGATCGTCGCGGCGTTCGAGGGCGACCTCCCGCGAGGGATGGGCGTCGCCTGCGGCGTCGAACAGCAGGAGCCATGCGCGGGCGGCGGGGGCGCAGCGCAGGACGAACGTCGTGCCGTCGCGGCCGGCGTGCGCGCCGGGCCGCAGCCCCTCGGCCCCGCCGGAGGGCGCTGGGGCGGGAGCCGTCACGGTGCGGCGGCGGTCATCGACGGCGCGTCGGGCCGGGGCGCGTCCTTCGCGGAATCCCAGTAGGGCGAGATGCGCCGCAGGGCCCGGACGATGCCGGGGAAGACCGAGGCGATGCGGTCGACGTCCGCGTCGTCCGTGTAGCGGCTCAGGCTGAAGCGCACCGAACCGTGGACGGCGGTGAAGGGGACGTGCATCGCGCGCAGGACGTGCGAGGGCTCCAGCGAGCCCGACGTGCAGGCCGAGCCGCTCGACGCGCAGATCCCGGCCGAGTCGAGTTCGTTCAGGATGCTCTCGCCCTCGATGTAGTGGCACGCGAGGTTCAGCGTGTTCGGCAGGCGCGGGGCGCCTTCGCCGTTGATTTCCAGGCAGGGGATGGCGGTCCGCAGCGCGGTCTCGAGGCGGTCCCTTCGGGCGGCCACGTCCGCCGCATGCGGCAGGTGGTCGCGGGCGAGTTCGCAGGCGCGGCCGAGGGCGACGATGGAGGCGGCGTTTTCGGTGCCCGCGCGCCGGCCGTTCTCCTGGTGCCCGCCGATCAGCAGCGGGCGCACCGCCGCGCCGCGCCGCGCGTAGAGGGCGCCGACGCCCTTCGGCGCGTGCAGCTTGTGGCCGGAGAGCGAGAGCATGTCGACGCCCGGCAGCGACGCGAGGTCGACCGGGATCTTGCCGAGGGCCTGCGTGGCGTCGGTGTGGACGAGGATGTCGGGCGAGGTCTCCCGGGCGATCCGGGCGACGTCCGCCAGCGGGAAGATCACGCCGGTCTCGTTGTTGGCGAGCATGACGCTGACGAGGAGCGTATCCGGGCGGAGCGCGCGGACCAGGTCGCGCAGGTCGAGGCGGCCCCCGCGGTCCACGGGCAGCACCGCGAGGTCGTAGCCCTCGCGCTCGAGGTCCCGGCACACCTCGAGGACGGCCGGGTGCTCGACCGCGGTCGTGACGATGTGGCGGCGGGTGGGGCGGGCGCGCGCGGCCCCGCGAAGGGCGGCGTTGTTCGCCTCGGTGGCGCCGGAGGTGAAGGTCAGCTCGCCCGGCATCGCGGCGCCGACCAGGGCGGCGACCGCCGCGCGGGCGTGCTCGATCGCGCGGGTGACGTCGCCCGCGGCCGCGTAGAGCGAACTGGGGTTGTGGAAGCGCTCGCGGAGGAAGGGCAGCATCGCCTCCAGCACCTCGGGGGCGATGGCGGTGGTGGCGTTGTTGTCGGCGTACACGCGGCGCATCGGCGGTTCCCTAGACGGCGACGACGCGGATGCGTTCGTCGACCTGCTCCTTGAGCGTCCGCTCGACCATCATCTTGAGCGTCATCTGCGCCCCGGCGCAGCCCGCGCAGGCGCCGGCCAGGCGGCAGTAGACGATCCGGTCCTTGATGTCGACGAGTTCGAGGTCGCCGCCATCGGCCTGGAGCAGCGGCCGGATGGCGCCCTCGATGACCTGCTCGACGCGCCGCATGAACTGGAACGGGCTGAGGTCCGCCGGGGCCGGCGCGGTCGCGACGGGATCGGGCGGCCGGGGGGCGTCCTTGACGACCGTGTCCGCGCGGCCCCAGGTCTCGTCCAGCAGGTCCTGCAGCCCGCCGGGGGCGTGGTGGCACGACGCGCACGCGCCGCCGGCCTTGAGGGCGGCGGTGATCTCGGGGATCGTGCGCAGGTTCAGCTCGCGGATGCGGCGGCGGAGGTAGGGCTCGGTGATCGTGAAGCACTTGCAGACGATGCGGCCCTCGTCCTCGTCCTTCATGCGCAGCCGCACGCCCAGCGCGTCGAGGTTGACGCCGCGCTTCACCGACCAGTTGAACACGGCGGCCTCGAGGGCCTCGGCGCCCATGACGGAGCAGTGGATCTTCTGGCTGGGAAGCCCGCCGAGGAAATCGACGATGTCCCGGTTCGTGATCTTGAGGGCCTGGACGGGCGTGTAGCGGCCGTGCTCGATGATCGCGCAGAGGGCCTCGGAGGCGGCGATGGCCGACGTGCAGCCGAACGTGAGGTAGCGCGCCTCGGTGATCACGTCCCCGAGCGGATCCGCCGGGTCCTTCGCCACGCGGAAGGTGAACCGCAGCGCGTCGCCGCACACGATCGAGCCGTGCTCGCCGAACCCGTCGGCGTTCTCGATCTCGCCCATGTGCGTCCCCGGCTTCCCGTGGACCGCGTCCATGAAGATCTGCTTGGTCTTCTCGCTGTATTCCCAGGCCATCCGGTGCTCCCCAAATCGGATCATTGTACGGCAACGGCGCGCGGAATCCAGTCCGGCCGCGAGGCGGGTCCGGCGAGCGGCGCATCTCCGGCCCGGCCGTTCGACGGATCCCGGCGGCCCTGCGGACTCCGGGAGGCGCCCGCGGGATCCGGTCCGTGAACCGCCGAGGCGCCCTCAGGCGAGGTTGTAGCGGCCCGGGGAGATGACCCCGTCCGGATCGAGGGCGGTCTTGAGGGAGCGGACGGTCTGCCAGAAGGGGTCGTCGGGCCGGACGACGAGGTCCATGGAGCCGAGTCCGACGCGGTAGGGCGGGCAGCCGCGGCGGAGCATGTCCTCCTCGGCCTCGCGGATGCAGGACTGCGCGGCGGCGGCGCGGGCGGGGTCGTCGCGGCGGAAGGCGAGGCTGATGACGCCCTCCATCGAGCGGTCGTCGAGGAGGTTGACGGTGATGGCGGCCTCGAACCCGTACCGTGCGAAGATCGAGAGGACGGCGTCGAGCGCCTCGCGGACGAAGGCGCCGTCCGCCGGGACGATGGGGAGGCAGTAGAGGAGGCCGGCGTCGCCCCGGTCGGGATCGTCGCGCGACGGCGCCGCGCCCGGGACGGCCCATCCGACGGCCGGGAGGGTGTCGTCGGTGGGGATTCCCAGCGCGAGTTCCTGGACGGGCGTGACGGCGCGCAGCAGGGCGAGTTTGCGGGCGCAGGCGGGGATCCCGCGCAGCGCGGCCAGGAGGCGCTCCGCGGTGCGCCGGAGGCCGGCGCCGAGGAAGATCACGCGTGCGATGCCGCGCAGGGAGCGTCGGATCTCGGCGCGGGCGATGGCCTGCATGCGCGGGGGACCGGCGATGCCGGCGACGGCGCTCCAGGGGCCGAAGCCCTCGGCCGCGAGGACGGCCTCGGCGGCCTCGCGCGCGCGGTCGGCGGGGCACTGGCGCAGGGCGACGAGCTGCTCCATGAGCAGGGGGGCGAGGGTCATCCAGCTCCGGGCGCGGTTGCCGATATGGGCGACGCCGCCGATGACGCCGCGGCGGCGGAGGCCGGCGAAGGCGTCGATCAGCGCGGGCAGGGCGTCCTCGCGGTCGATGCGGGCGATGACGGCGGTCTCGCGCTCGGGCTTCGGCAGCAGTTCGACGCCGGCGGCCGTGACGATGCCGAAGTTGCCCTGGGCGAAGAGGCCGTCGAGCCACGGGCCGATGCCATGGCGGTAGAGGTGGGTGGTCCGCGCGCCGTCGTAGTGGCCGAAGCCGGTGCGGATCACCTCGCCGGTGCCGAGCACGACCTCGAGTCCCGAGAGGAGCGTGGCGCGGGAGTCGAAGTAGCCGACGCCGCGGTCGAGCGAGTTGCCGACGAGGCTGGTGCCGGTGGAGGAGCCGGTGACGTTGAAGATCAGCGGGAGGCCGTCGCCCGCGAGCCGCCGGTGGAGCTGGCCCTGGGTCACGTCGGCCTCGACGACGGCGTAGCGGCCCGGCGCGTTCACCTCGCGGATGCGGTCGAGGCCGGACAGATCGACGACGGCCGTCCCGTCGCGCGGAGGGAGGCGCGACCCCATGCCCCAGTTGCAGCCGCGGCTGACGGGGTGGACGGGCGCGCGGTGGGCCCGGGCGATCCGGACGACCGCCTGCACGTCCGCGACGGACCGCGGGCGGAGGATGCAGGGGATGCGCCGGTCGAGGGCGGCGGCGTTGCGTCGCGCGGCGGCCACCGACGCCTCGTCGGTCAAGACGGCGGCCTCGCCCAGGGCCCCCCGCCACGCGTCGACGGCCGGGTTCGCGCCCGGGGTCATGACACCGCGGGGAGCAGGATGGAGACGCGCGTGCCCTCGCCGGTTCGGCTGGTGATCTCGATCCGGCCCTCGTGGTCCTCGACGACCTGCTTGGTGATGAACAGGCCGAGCCCGGTGCCCTTGCCCTCCTTCTTCGTAGTGAAGAAGGGTTCGAACACGCGCTTCAGGTTCGCCTCGGGGATGCCGCAGCCGTTGTCGACGACGTCGATGCGCGCCATGCCGTCGGCGCGTCCGCACCGGACCGCAACGCGCCCGCTGGTCGCGTCGACGGCCTGCAGCGCATTGTGGATGACGTTCTGCAGGGCGCGCCGAAGGTGGGTGCGGTCGGCCGCGACGGTGACCGAGCCCCCCTCGGGCGTGATCTCGAGGCTCAGGCGCGAGGCCTTCGAGGAGACGCCGAGGTCGCGGACGATGTCGCCGACGATCTCGGCCGGGCGCAGGGGCGCGAGCTTCAGGGCGGCCTTGTTGCCGAGCGACCTCCACGTCTGCAGGACCTCGGTGCAGTGCCGCAGGTTGCCTTCGATCGACGCGAGGTACTGCTTGGCCTCGGCGGGCATGGCGCCGCTCCCGGTCCCCTCCAGCGTCATCTGCAGGAGGTCGAGGTAGCCGACGACGATGGTCAGCGGGTTGCTGATGTCGTGGACCATCTGCGACGACGTCAGCCCGAGCACGGCCATGCGCCGGGTGTTGGCGAGCTGCTGCTTGAGGTCCTCGTTGAGGCGCTCGAGTTCGCCGACGGCGCCGGCCTTGCCCCGCCGCTCGTCGGTGCGCTTGATGTTCTCGCGGACGACGCGAAGCATGTCGTCCACGTCGAACGGCTTGCAGAGGTAGTCGTTCGCCCCGAGCCGGATCGCCTCGCGGGCCGTCGTCAGGTCCCCGTAGCCGGTGAGCATGACGACGGCCGTGTCGCGGTCGATCTCGCGGATGAGCCGAAGCCCCTCGATGCCGGTCATGCCCGGCATCTTGATGTCGCTGATGATGAGGTCCGGCCGGGCCGCCTTCAGGGCTTCGAGGCCGGCGGCGACGCCGTTGGCGAGCACGACCTCGTACTCGTTCTTGAGGAGGATCCGCAGGCTCTCCCGCGGACCCCTCTCGTCGTCGATGACCAGCACCCTGCGGCGGGGGACGGCGCTCATGGATCAGTCGAACCGGTAGCGGTAGCTCACGGCGACGAGCTGCGGGTCGAGATCGTAGACGCCGTCGAAGGCGGGGTTCTGGTTGCCGGCGATGGTGCGGTCCTCGACGATGCTCAGCGTGTAGACGACGTCCACGGCGTGGCGGCCCTTGTGGTAGCCGGCGCCCAGCGCGACGACGTGGCGGTCCTCGTCCGGCAGCAGCGGCGAGAACGTCCGGTCCGGGACGGGGCTTTGGAGGAAGCTGTAGCCGGCGCGGACGATCCAGTTCGGCGCGACCGCCCAGTCGGCGCCGAGATTGAAGGTCCAGGTGTCGTCCCAGTCGTACGGGACGGCGCCGAGGCCGGAGGGGTCGGCCAGCGGCTGGTTCGCGCCGGCGTCGACCGGCAGCGATTCCATGGCGGACCAGCCGAGCCACTCGACGTCGGCCTCGACGCGGACGGTGTCGGTCAGCTCGATGCCGTAGCCGAGGGTCGCGATGCCGGGGAAATCCATCTCGGTCTCGAAATCGCTGTTGCCGAGGCCTGGGGCGGGCGGGGCGCCGTGCAGGTCGAAATCGCCCTCGTACTCGACCGAGACGGGGCTCCGGTAGGTCAGCGCGAGCCGCTGGGCGTCGGCGAGCTTGACCGTCAGCCCGATGTTGGCCCCCACGCCGAGGCCCGAGGTCTCGACGCGGGCCTCGCCGGCCGGGAGGCCGGGAGGGAAGCCGGGCAGCGAGCTCCAGGGCACGACCTGGCGGAACTCCAGCGTCGAGGCGAAGAGATCGAGCCCGGCGCCGAGCGCCACGCGGTCGTTGATCCGCCACCCGGCCGAGGGGTTGATGTTCAGCAGCGACATCTGGGCGTAGTAGGGCGAGACCATGGCGACGCCGCTGTCCTGCGCCCACTCGACCGACTGGCCGAACGGGGTCGTCAGGCCCAGGCCGCCGACCACGCGGTCCGTCAGCGGCAGCGCGATGAACACGTTCGGCAGGACCTGCCAGGCGTCGTCCGAAGCCGCGGCGTAGCCGACGGCGGCCCGGACCTCGGTCTCCATGCTGACGAGCGAAAGCGCCACCTCGACCTCCGGAGCCGCGAGGAAGCCCAGGTTGGCCGGGTTGTAGCTGACGGCCGAGGCATCGTCCACCTGGGCCGCGAAGGCATTGCCCCGGCCAAGGCCGGCGGCGCCGGGCGGCGGATTGCGGAATCCGTCGGCCCGGGACACGGACGCGCACACGGCCAGCGCCAGGACCGGCGCCACGAGCCTGACCAGGGAGGGAATCGTCTTCATGCTGAGTTTCCTTTCTCCGTTCACCATTTCCGAGCGCCCACACCCACAGGATACCAAAAGACTTGTCTTTGGACCCGTATCGCGTCTGGCTCTCCATCAAAGAAGGGGGCACGGCATCAACCGTAGGCCTATACGATAGGCCTAGAAGAGAAGAACGGAGGATGCCATGCCTTGGGAAGAGAGTG
>Ga0194126_10000303_pt1 | contig 79954 bp, 61 predicted proteins | sample TA2KigC150mmetaG_FD_148641 | JGI IMG/M metagenome (GOLD analysis project Ga0194126, IMG submission 148641) | Freshwater microbial communities from Lake Tanganyika, Tanzania - TA2015035 Kigoma Deep Cast 150m | ecosystem: Environmental > Aquatic > Freshwater > Lake | place: Tanzania: Lake...
ACTATAGATGTGTTGCTACTGGATGATGTCCACTTCATTGCTGGCAAGGAGAGCACCCAAGAGGAGTTCTTCCATACTTTTAACGCTCTGCATGCGGCCAACAAGCAAATCGTGATCTCCAGCGATCGTCCTCCTAAGGCTATCCTCACCCTGGAGGAGCGCTTATGCTCTCGTTTCGAGGGAGGGCTCATAGCCGACATCCAGCCACCAGACCTGGAAACCCGCATCGCTATCCTGCAATTCAAGCGAGAGCCCCAGCCTATAGCCGTGCCTGATCAGGTCATCGAATACATTGCTCACAAGTTCATGAGCAACGTCCGAGAGCTAGAGGGCGCTTTGAACCGAGTTGTCGCCGAAGCCGTGTCAGAAAGACAGCCCCTGACCGTCGAGTCGGCTGCCATTGCTTTGCAGGGTATGCTCATCAATCGCAGAGAATGTACACCAGAGGCCGTGATTGAGGCGGTGGCCGATTTTTACCATTTGAGCCCCGAGGATCTCAAGGGGCGAAGCCGTAACCAGAAAGTGGTCAAGCCTCGTCAGATCGCCATGTACCTGACACGACAGGAAACAACGGCTTCTTTACCTCAGATAGGACAGACACTGGGAGGACGCGATCACACTACTGTGCTATACAGTGTTAACAAAATCGGTGATCAGGCAGAGACAGACGAGATACTGCGCCGCGAGGTATCAGCCATCAAAAAGCTGCTCTACAACAATGGCCCAGTGTAGCACCTTACTTTACGGCAGGACAAAACGAGGGAGATGGGCCAGCTATACATGCCCATCTCCCTCTCGTTTTTTCATTTGTTGATAGACCCTGTTGATAACCGCTCATAATCTGTGGATAACGAGGTGGGCCTGTGGATAACTTCAATAAGTCAACCATCCTCTCCATACCCAAGATATTGGACTGTGCTAAAGAGCCTGCCCTATACCTCGTAGAGGTGTCTTAATTTCAATGAAATTCTTGCGGATTTAGCCTGTTCACCCCCTCCGTTTTTATCCCCAACGCTATCCACATCCCCGTTTGCTAAACACCCCTGCTTACTGCCTACAGATTGCGTCCCCTCACCTCGCTACCCCAACCAGCAGCACCGCTCCCCCCAGAATCTGAAACTTTCCACTTCTCCACAAACCTACTACAACTACTATAGCTAATAGAGAACATGAACAGGTTGATAACTTCTTTGAAAGGTAACTACTCAGGCTGTCATTGCGAGGAGGCGGTTTTTGCCGACGAAGCAATCTCCAATTCGCAAGTTGGGGATTGCTTCGCAAAAAACGCTCGCAATGACAACAGAGGCTGAGTAGTTACTTTGAAAGACAACAAAGCAAGGACCAAATAAAGAGCCCCTCTCAAGAATTGCCTCAGAGGGGCTCTGGGGAAGTTTTTGCTGTTGAATGGGAGGCGCCCCTGGAGGGAGTCGAACCCCCGACACAAGGTTTAGGAAACCTCTGCTCTATCCACTGAGCTACAGGGGCACCATGGCTTCTTAAGTGAGATATTCCTTCAGTTGCCGACTACGCCGGGGGTGACGCAGCCGACGCAAAGCTTTTCCTTCGATCTGGCGAATGCGCTCTCGTGTCAGGCCGAACTTTTGTCCCACTTCCTCTAAAGTGTAGCTTCTCCCGTCTTGCAGACCGAAGCGCAGGCGCAGAATACGAGCCTCGCGGGGTGTAAGGGTAGCTAAGACCTCCTCCATCTTCTCCTTTAGCAGGTGCTCGTAGGCGGTCTGGGTGGGGGTGGGAGTATTGTCATCTTCGATGAAGTTCCCCAGTTCGCTGTCCTCTGGGTAGCTAAGACCTCCTCCATCTTCTCCTTTAGCAGGTGCTCGTAGGCGGTCTGGGTGGGGGTGGGGGTATTGTCATCTTCGATGAAGCTCCCCAGTTCGCTGTCCTCTTCCTCGCCTATGGGCTTTTCCAGGGAGAGGGGACGCCACGACACTTTGAGCATCCATTGCACCTTGCGTGGTTCTATCTCTAGCTCCGTGGCTATTTCCTCAGGGGTAGGCTTGCGCCCCTGTTCTTGCTCCAGGCGTCTTGCTGTCTTGTAGAGCTGCCTGATGCGGTCACTCATGTGGACGGGGACGCGGATGGTGCGCCCCTGGTCAGCGATGGCCCGGGTGATGGTTTGGCGGATCCACCAGGTGGCGTAGGTACTGAATCTGTAGCCCCGTCGGTAATCGAACTTCTCGACGGCTTTCATCAATCCAAGGTTACCTTCCTGGATCAAATCGAGGAAGGGGACCCCTCGCCCCATGTATTTCTTAGCGATGCTGACCACCAGACGGGTGTTGGCCTTAATGAGGTGCTCTCGGGCTGCTTTGCCTTCGTCAATAACTCGCTCCAGCTTCCTTCGCTCTTCCGGAGCGTGGCCGTCCTTGCTCAGGCGGCGCTGGGCTGCCAGGCCTCTCTCCAGTAGCTTGGCCAGCCTTATTTCTTCCTGAGTGGACAGGAGGGGCACGCGGGCCATTTCCTTTAGATACAGCCCAATGGAGTCATCACTGGCTATGCCGCTCAGATCGAGAATATCTTTTTCTGCCAGATATTCTTCCTCTACGCTTTCTTTCTCTGCTTTTACCTTGTCTTTGTCAGTGATTTCTCCTCTCTCATCCTCGTGGATGTCAATACCTACATCCTGAAAGTAAATGAAGACTTCCTCCAGTTGATCCAGATTTTCCTCCGCCTCAGGAAAGGCTTCCAGTATATCATCAAGGGTAAGGTGCCCCTGCACTTCAGCTCTTTCCAGAAGCTCCGCTACGGTGTCTATTTCTCTTTCTGGGTATATGCGCACCTTTTTAATCTCCGTTTCTCAGTAGCTCCCTGAGTCCTGCTAAGCGGGTATCGGTGGTTTCCTCCACGCAGTCGCAAAACCCCTCGTTCAGATCTTTCCCGCACTCGATGCACAACCCACGGCAGTCGGGTCTGCAAAGTGGCCTCATTGGCAGATCCAGCAGGATTTGTTCTCGCAGAGCCTCGGTGAGGTCCAGGATGCCGTTCACTCCGATGGGGAATGTAGTCCCCTCCTGAGGTTTTATAGGGGGCAGGCCGAATTGGGCCTCCAGATGGAAATCGAGCGGTTGGGAAAAGGTCTCCAGGCAGCGAGCACATTCCAGTTGTATCTGGCTGTGTAACTGCCCTTTGCCGAAGATGCCTCTGTTGCTGCGTGTGAATTCAACCGTCCCCCGCACGAAATCTACACGTAGATCTTCTGCCAGCCTTTGTTGGGCCTCGTCTATGTCGAAGCTCATTTTGGAGCCGGCGGGCTCATCCAACAATCTGGCCAGGTTGAACTTCATCATCTTGTTCACATCATCTTTTAGTGGGCTCAGTAGATGGAAATTTTGAAGCAGAGCGAGCTCCCATGCCCGCGAATAGGCGGCGTGGGAGCCGCCGCTGCTAGTAATTTTCCATCTACTGAGGCTGGAGAGATCCATACACGAAAAAAGCGACCTACGGTTTACCCAGTGATTAACCGGCCCCAAGATGGGTTCTCAGTCGCATTTCCTCTCAAGCCATGCATATATTATAGCACAATAATCGTGATATGTCAAGTTTTTTACATAAATCTTCTGGCGAAGACCATCTACTCTTTCCAACCGTATTCCCCTACCAGGGGCACAAAAGCCACGGGGGTTAGGCGTTCCCTTGTCAGTAAGTCGCCCTGACACCTCACCTTAACCAGCACCTGGGACCACTGGCTCCCCACCGGGGCCACCAGACGCCCTCCGTCGGCCAACTGCTCCGTCAAAGGATGGGGGACATCTGGCGCACCGGCGGTGACGATAATGGCTTCGTAGGGGGAGTATTCCGGCCAGCCCAGGGTGCCGTCACCTACTTTGATCACGACGTTGGTGTAACCAAGTTGAGCGAGGACTTTCTCAGCTTGTTGAGCCAGCGTGGCGTGGCGTTCCACGCTGTACACTTGATGGGCCAGATGGCTCAGGATGGCCGCCTGGTAGCCAGAGCCCGTGCCGAGTTCCAGCACCTTCTCTTGCCCTGTCAGCTCCAGGAGTTCGGTCATGAGAGCGACAATGTAGGGCTGGGAGATCGTCTGCCCTTGTCCGATGGGTAGAGGACCATCGCAGTAAGCCAGGCCACGCATGTCATCAGGGATGAACAGGTGGCGAGGCACCTGGCGCATGGCATCCAGCACTCGTTTGTCCTTGATACCACGGCGGGCTAACTGACTCTCCACCATCTGCTCGCGCTCTTTTTGGTAGTTTGTGTCCGGACTTTGGTTTTTGCTTCGTTTCAACATCGTTCTTTTTCCGGGTGTCCGCTAGCCCTCTCCACTTTTTGACCGTAGCCAATTATATCACGGAAGGCTAAAATGAGCCACTTTTAAGAAAACAGCCGAGGGTTACTGGCCTCGGCTGTTTCTGGTGTTTCTGTTAGCGATATCTTTTGGTCGGAGGGGCTCAAGCTTGAACCAGTTCCATTTGTAGTACCTTGACATCCTCAGAAGCGTTGGCCTTCCCCTGAAGCCGGGCAGCAGAGGCCTTATGGTTCCAGGAAGCGCGGCTGTTTTCGAGATACTCGTGCAACATCTTCACGCTATATCGGCGATGTCCCCCAGGCGTGCGAAAAGGAACCAGTCCCCCCTCCCTCTCTATCCTGCTTAAAGTGAACAGGCTCACTCGTAAGTATTGAGCAGCTTCTCTGGCATTAAGTAGGGTCAACTTTTCGTCTAATTTTCCGTTCCACTCTTTCATCTCGTCAATCTCCTCTGGCCTTTGACTATCTCTAAAATAGGGTGGCCTTTCTTCCAGGCCGTGAATAGTAGCCGCGAGCAAATTGCTCTAGCTCGTCTCTCCTGATCAGCCATTTGTTGGCGAACTTAAACGCGGGAATCTTTCCCTGGCGTATCAGCCTGCGGACCGAATCCGGGTGTATACACAGACGCGATCCTGCCTCCTGCAAATCAACGTAGTTTTCCAGGCCTTCTCTCACGTTCGAATCCTTAAAATGGCCATCTGTCCGGACACCAGAACAATTATACAACCTCTTAGCCGATTTGTCAAGCCGGGATCAGGGTCGAGGCCTTTGGAGTGAGGGGAGAAGGCGAGGTCCCCCGGAGGCTCGGAGAAGTGACCTCGCCTTCACCAATTAGGCTCCTGCGTCCCCACGCCAGGAGTTGCACCATGTCAGTATTATAGCGGCTTTCGTTGGAGCACGCAAACAAAAAAACGAGGGGAAACCTTAAAATTTCTCTGAATGAACCTTAAAACTTTCGAGAGGTTTCAATCGGGTTCACGGTGATACGATGAGTTTTGAAACCTGGTTCTATGGCTCAGCGCTGTCCATGTACTTCCTCCTCCAGTCTGGCGAAGTATTCGACCATGTAGCGGTGGCGCTCCTCGGCTATCTGACGAGCTGTGGTGGTGAAGAGTGCGCCTTTGAGCCGGGAGAGCTTGAAGATCAACTCGTGGACCGGCGTGTAGTCGGTAGACTGTGGCTCAATGAGCGAGCCAGTGGGGGGGTCTGCCCAGAGGCGCTGCCCTCGTTTGCCGGCCAGGGCATAGGCGCGGGCGATGCCGATGGCTCCTATGGCGTCTAGTTTGTCGGCGTCGTAGAGAACTTTGGCTTCCAGCGTCTGGGGAGCGACTTCGTCCCGGAAGCGGTGGGCGGCGATGGCCTGGGCTACGGCCTCGACCTTATCGGCGGGATGGTCAACCAGGATCTGGCGAGCCCGCTCGGCTCCTACCTTGGCGTGGCAAGCCCCAGTGTGCTCCTCCTCGGCTCGGGCCACATCGTGGAGGAGCGTGGCTGCCCGCACGATCTCCATCGCGGCCCCTTCGGCCTGGCCGATGCGTTCCGCCAGGGCCAGCACTCGCAACACGTGGTCGAAGTCGTGGGCGGCATCGGACTCGGTGTAATACTGGCGCGCTTCTTCTATCTCGATCATCCGATTTGAATCTCCAACCTCCAACCTCTAACCTCCAACTTCCAGCTAGCAGAGATCAGCGATCAAACGAGCGACTTCCAGAGTTGCGGCCGGTTTTGCCAGGCAGCGGGCATTGCGGGCCATTCGACTCAGTTCCTCGTTTCCCGGTTGCAACCACTCCCGCAAGAGGTTAGCTATCCCCCTTGGCTGCTCGGCCAGGCATCCCACGCCGTTTTCCACCACGTAGGCGACGTTGAGGTCCTCTTGATAGGGGATGGCCCCGCTGATGATGATGGGCAGCCCGCAGGCCATGGCCTCGCTGATGGTGGCCGGGCCAGCCTTGGTGATAATCACCTCGGATGCGGCCATCAACTGGGGCATGTTGTCCACGAAGCCAAAGATGTTGGTCGGAATCTCCCAGTCCACGTTTTCGAGCCGCCGTCTCATCGGCTCGTTGCGACCGGCTACCACCAGGAGTTGCCCCGGCAGGCGTGCCTGGGCGATGGCTCTGGCGATGCGGAAGACCTTGCCCATCCCCTCGCCGCCCCCCACCAGGAGCAGGGCTGGCAGGTCGGGCTTAAGGCCCAACTTCTCCTTCAGTTCGCTTTTTACCTCAAGATGCCGTCCAAACTCAAGACCCACCGGCAGCCCTACCACTTTGATCTTCTGAGGTGATAAGTTACAGGCCAGGGCCTTCTCGCGGACCGCATCGCCGGGGACGATGCAGAGGTCTACATCGGGGCAGAACCAGGAGACGTGAGCCCGCACCAAATCGGTGACCACGGTGATCACGGGCATGGGCTTGTCTAGCCCTCTCACAGCCTGCACGGCCAGATGGTTGATCAGGGGGTGGACGGACACAATTGCCTGCAGCTTTGCCTGGCGAAGCACTTGCACCAGCCTGCTCCTGACCCAGGGGACGAGAAGATTCAAGAGAAGTCCCATTCGTCTTTGGTGGTCGCTCATGCACCAGAACCAACCCCACAGCGGGCCGCTGTAGTTAACGGTGGGTCGGTACAATCGGCCGGCCCGGTTCAGGGGAAAAGGAGTGCCGTCGGCGATGAAATCGAGGAGCTGCACGTCGAATTCGCCTGGCCCAATGTGCTCCAGCCCCTCGGCGATAGCCTCCGCCGCGCTGCGGTGCCCGCCGCCGGTGTCGGACATGAGGATGAGAACTTGTTTGGGCATCACCTAACCAACTTCTTCACACTTTTCTCGAATTTTCGCCTGGGCAGCAGCAGGCGGCGGCCGCAGGTCTGGCACTTGATGCCGATGTCGGCCCCCAGGCGCACTACCTCCCACTCGTAGCCCCCACAGGGGTGTTGCTTGCGCAATCGCACTACGTCACCCAGGCGGATGTCCATGGGCATGGCCTGCACCCTCCCAGGTGATATTATAGCACATCCAGCCGGATATTACGAATCGAGCCTCGTATACCGCCAGCAAAGATGTGAGGGAGTTGAACTCCCGAACGGAGGCTTGGAGTGCAACTCCTCGCCATCGAATGACGGCCCTTCTTTGCCTCCTCCTTGTTTTGTGCTATAATAATCCCGTCCTAAGAAACCAGGTTTTTTTAGCTGAGAGGACGTGACTTTTCGCATTGCGGAGAGCTACAAAAGCAGCAGTTCGTACAAGTAGCAGAAAAACCTGGTTTCTCCAAAATGCCCGGTAGTTAGGCGAAGGGGGAATGATGATCCTGGGTCGCAGTCCGCTAGAGATCGTAGCTTTTCTGCTCTCGCTACTCATCGCCATTGATGTCCACGAGTTTGCTCACGCCTGGATGGCCAACGAGTTGGGCGATCCCACGGCCCGATACCAGGGACGCCTGTCCCTGAACCCGTTGGTTCACCTGGATCCCATGGGCACGATGATGATGCTGTTCAGCGTTATTTACGGATTTGGCATCGGCTGGGGCAAGCCCGTGCCGGTTGATCCGCGGTATCTGCGCCAAGGGCCACGGGTGGGCATGGGCATGGTGGCCGCCGCGGGACCGCTGTCCAATCTGGTGCTGGCCGCGATAGTAGCCGTTCCCATCAGGCTGGGCCTCCCGTTGTCGTGGCCGCTTATAACCTTGCTTCTCATCGTAATAAGTGTCAATATCGGCATAGCTCTCTTTAACTTGCTACCGGTTCCCCCATTGGACGGCGCCAGCATCTTGCAGGGGATCCTCAGCATTATCCGAGCCCCGTGGGCTTACCGGGTTTCAGAAGCTTTGGACAAGATAGGAGCTCAAGGCTACATGATCTTTCTCTTACTGATCATGGTTGATCAAGTCTTGCCCGTCAGCATTCTGGGTTTGATCATTGGGCTGCCTTTTCGCCTGCTCTATCGCTTGATGGTAGGCTTTTAGGTGTATCGGGTCAGCCAGCTCTTCCGGGCCCTGGTGGCTCGGGTGACAAAACGGGAGCTCGGCCTGCTAGGCGACTACCTGACTCCACCCCAGGCAGAGCTCTTTCAACAGATGCCGCGCTGCGACCAGCGCCATGGCCTGGAGGTCTTCCACAACCTGTGGAGAAAGCAGCACCACGACCACGACCTGCTGGTAGCGGCCCTCCTGCACGATGTGGGTAAGCGTGGGGGGAGGCTGCGATTGTGGCATCGAGTGCTCATCGTGCTGATCAGGGTGCTCAGGCCTCAACTGTTGGATCGGTTGGCTGCGGACGAACGGCGCAGTTGGCGCTATCCCTTCTTCGTCCACCAGCACCATCCTGACCTGGGAGCAGAGTTGGCCCGGGCAGCAGGCTGTTCGCCTATCGCCGTAGAGCTGATTCGGTGTCACCAAGAACCACCTGCCAGCAACCCACCTGGAACCCACCAGGATAGATTGCTGGCGGCCTTGCAGGAGGCCGACGGGGTTAGCTAGGAGGCAATGAGGCGATGAGGGAATGGAGTAACGAATAGTAAGTCAATGGGGGGAGGAATTGACCATCTGAGCATCCGACTGTTGACCAAGGATCACCTGACGATCTGATGAGATGAAGGAGATTTAGATGAGCAAACCGAGGATTACAATTGTGGGTTTGGGCTTCATTGGTGGATCTATCGGGCTGGCCCTGCACCAGGCCAAAGCCGAATTCGAGATAGTTGGCCACGACCGGGAACGCGCTGCAGCCAGCCAGGCCAGGAAGATCGGCGCGGTGGACAAGACTGACTGGAACCTGGTCTCCGCCTGCGAGGGCGCTGACCTGATCGTTCTTGCCATACCGGTGGGGGGCATCAAAGATACTTTGGCCGCCGTTGGCGCTTACCTCAAGCCGGGCTGCCTGATCACCGACACGGCCAGCATCAAAGCGCCGGTTGTCGAATGGGCGGAGGAGATATTGCCGAAGGAAGTGAATTTCGTGGGTGGGGATCCTATCGTTGGCGATGCGGGGACATCCGGCGGGATTGACGAGGCCAGAGCTGATCTCTTCTGTGGAGCGATCTATTGCCTCACCCCCGCACCAGGTGCAGCTCCCGATGCAGTGCGGCTGGCCTCCGATTTCGTCTACCTCTTGGGTGCTCAACCTTACTTCCTCGATCCCCTGGAGCACGATGGGCTCGTGGCTGGCGTTGATCACCTGCCCTTTGTTCTCTCCACCGCTTTGCTGGGTGTCCTTACCGAGAGTGCAACCTGGCGGGAGATGTGCAGGCTGGCCGGGGGTGCCTTCGAGAACGCTACCCGCTTCGTCTCGGCCGACCCGGCCACCTATCGCGATGTCTGTCTCGTCAACGGGGAAAACATCGCGCGCTGCATTGACGCCTGTTCGGGGAAGTTGGGTGAGCTCAAGGAGCTCATTCTGGCCGGGGACGCCGAGGAATTGGAGCGGGTCTTCGAGGAAGCGCTGGTAGCTCGCCAGAGATGGCTGAGGGCCAGGGAAGAAGGCAACTGGGAGGGGCAGTCGCCTGAGATGCCCAGCATGACCAGCCACATGGGCCAGCTCTTCGGCCTGGGGAGGCTGGGCCGGAGGAAGAAGCAGGACTAGCGGTGGCCGTGGTTTACATCCTGCAGTGCGCCGATAGCACGCTCTACACTGGCTGGACGACGGACTTAGAGCGGCGACTGCAGGCTCACAACAGCGGACAGGGGGCCAGGTACACTCGTGGCCGTCGGCCAGTGCGGTTGGTGTACCAGGAAAAGCAACCTACCAGGGGCGCGGCTCAGAAGCGAGAGGCGGCCATCCGCCGCCTGCCCCGTGCCGACAAGCTAAAACTGATCGAAGGAAGGTAGAATGGCGAAAGTTGAAGAGACGCATCACGCATCACGCATCGCTCAGCCGAGCATCTCAGTGATCTTGCCTGCCTACAACGAGGAGGAAAACGTCGGCCAGGCGGTCAGAAGTGTGCTGGAGGTGATGGAACCCATCACGCCTGACTACGAAGTCATCGTGGTGGACGATGGTAGTCGCGATCGTACCTCGGAGGTCGTCGAGGAACTCGTCGGAAGCTATCCCCAGGTCAGGCTGGTGCGGCACGAGGTCAATCAGGGCTACGGCGGGGCGTTGAATTCTGGGTTTCAAGCCGCTACCCGTGAACTGATCTTCTTCACCAGTTCCGATAACCAGTACGACGTCGCTGAAGTAAAGAAACTATTGCCTTACATCGAAACCGCTGACCTGGTGATCGGCTATCGGGCCCATCGGCAGGATCCTTTCATCCGTCGCCTCTTTGCCTGGGGCTGGACAACGTTGGTCAATCTGCTATTTGGCTACGTCTCTCGCGACATTGACTGCGCTTTTAAGCTCTTTAAGCGCGACATCCTCTCTCAGGTGCGTATAACCTCAAAAGGGGCTATGATTGACACGGAACTGCTGGTGGGGGCAAAGAGAATGGGGTTTGGCATCGTCGAGGTGCCGGTAAGCCACTTCCCTCGCCTGGCGGGAGAGCAAACTGGGGCGAACATCCGCGTTATTTTACGAGCCTTTCGGGATCTACTCAGGTTTCGCTTGCAATTGTGGAAAGAGGCGGACTGATTCAAACTTCCAATCTCCAATCTCCTAAGGCGATGACTGATATTCTGGAATCGAGCGCTGATAGAACGACTGAGCGAAGCGGGGGCTCGGAGGTATCCCCTGCCTCATCCCTGCGACAGGCTCAAAACACAGCTTTGCCTCCCGGCCGAGAGTGGCTTCACAATGCTTTGCTGCTTTTTTTTATAGCCCTGGCCTTCGCTCGGGGGGTCTACGGGTTAGGGGCCCAAAGCCTGTGGTGGGACGAGAGCCTGAGCTTGCAGCGGGCCAGCTACGATCTGCCCCTCGTCCTGTCCAACCAGATCATCCTCACCGATACCTCCAGGCAGGTAATCACTTTCGACAACCACCCTCCCCTCTACTTCCTCTTGTTGCACTTCGTGGTCAAACTGGCGGGCCAAAGCGAGTTTGTCCTGCGTTTCCCCTCCCTGGCCTTCAGTGTGTTGACCGTACCCTTGCTCTACGCCCTGGGGAAGCACCTCTTCGATCGGCAGGTAGGGATATTGGCTGCCCTCTTCGGCGCCATCTCCCCGCTGTACCTCTGGTACTCCCACGAGGCGAGAATGTACACCATGCTCACGTTTTTGGGCTTGTTGTCGTTCTACACCCTGTTGAGGATATTAGCGTCAAACGTCAAACGTGAAACGTCAAACGTGAAACGTGAAGCGTCAAACGTGAAACGTGAAACGTCAAACGTGAAATATCCAATATCCAATATCCAACTGACCATCATCTACGTTCTATCCTCCGCAGCCATGTTGACCACCCACTATCTGGGCTCTTTGGTCTTGCTGGCGGAGCTGGTCGTCTTTCTCTCGTTTCTTCAAAAGGCCAGGCGGTGGCGCGTGGTGATTCCAGTGCTTGGGGTTTTGTTGATTGCCCTGCCCATCCTTTACTATGGATTTTCCATCTTACCCAAGGGGGAGATGGCCGGGTTTCGTTTCATCGCCCTGCTCGAACTTGTGCGCGACGTGTCCAACTCCTTCAGCCTGGGGATATCGGTCAAGGCCCAAGAGGTCCTGGCCGTCCACTGGGGCTTTCGAGTCGTCTTCCTGATAGGAGCTTTTGCCATAATCCGGACGGCCCTCCGCCGTTCGAATCTCCAACCTCCAACCTCCAACATCCAACATCCAACATCCAACCTCCAATATCCAATATCCAACAAACCCCTGTCGGCTTTGGTCTATCTGCTGGTGCCCCTCTTTTCCATCTATCTCCTCTCCTACGTCCGGCCTGCTTATATGAACATCCGTCATCTGATCATGGCCAGCCCCGCTTTTTATCTGATTTTGGCCGTGGGGCTGGTGACCATCAAGAGCAAATGGCCGCTGATCTTCGCCAGTTGTTTGGCGTTGATGATTGCTGGCTCGGCCCACTCTACCCAGCAGTACTTCTACAACGAAAAATACGCCAAAGATGATCATCGGGCGTGGGGGGAGTACCTCAAGGCCCACGCCCAGCCGGGCGACATCATCGTAGTGAACCCGCCCCACACCTCCCAGATTTACCATTACTACGCCGACGCTGGCCTGCCCTGGACCGGATTGCCGCGTTTGGTCAGCCCCCAGGAAGACACAATCTCTGCCCTTGAGGAATTGATGAACGAATACGAGCGTATCTGGCTGGCCCTCTCCCACACCCCACCCTGGGGCGACCCGGATTTCTTGCCCAAGACCTGGCTCAAGGAGAATGCCTTCCTGGTGGATGAGCGAAGCTTTCACAGCTACGCTTCTCTGGTACAAACCTTTTGTTTCCTGACCAGTTCGCCTGTGCTCGATACCTTGCCTCAGATTCAACACCCGGTGGAGGCCAATTTCGAGGACAAGCTCCTGTTTTTGGGCTACGAGCTAAAGGGCAGGCCCGCCGCTGGGGGACAGTTTGTGCGCCTGAACCTCTATTGGAAGGCCCCCCCTTCATCCCCCCCAAAGTTGGGGGGGATGAAGGGGGGGCTGGAGGAGGACTACGGGATTTCCCTGCGTCTTTTCGATGGGGAGAATCGCCTGTGGGGGCAGGCCGATCGCGCTCCCCTCAACGGCCATTACCCCACCTCGCAATGGCCGCCCGGCCAGATCATTCGGGACGATTACGAGCTCTTGGTTGACGTGGGCACGCCGCCGGGTTGGTATCGTTTGGAGATGGTGGTGCACGACGGCAACCAGGCGCTGGCCATCGTCGGTGAGAATCCGGGTCCCCGGGTGACGGTGTTAGACGTTGGTACCCTTCAAGTAGAAAAGCCAGCCTCTCCGCCTGCGCTGGCCTCACTGCCCATGGAACATCGTCAGGGCATGAATTTTGGGGGCCTGCAACTGCTGGGCTACGACCTGGCCGAGGGAAGCTACCGGCCGGGAGACTGGGTGTGGGTGCGACCATACTGGCGAGCCACGCGGAAGCTGGTGGGCGATTATTCCTTCTATCTGCGTTTGGTGGATGAGAACAAGCGGCTTTGGGCCGAGGAGGTGATTCGTCCTGCCGGCGATGGGTACCCCACCACTTTTTGGGATGAGGGGGAGATAGTAAAGGGGCAGCACGTCCTACGCATCCCTCCTGATGCCCCTGGAGGTGATTACTACGTGGGAATTGTGCTGCGCGAGCCTGCCATTGCTCCATCGGGGGGTCTCCTGGGCCGTCTGTTTGGTTCGTTCGCCGCCAGTGGCTATGCCCTGGACCTGGGCAAGATCCACGTGATGGGGATCGAGCGTGAGTTCGACGTTCCGACCATCCAGCATCCTCACCAGGCCAACTTTGGAGGTGTGGTGGAGTTCCTGGGTTATGACCTGGAGAGAACCGCGTTCAGCCCTGGGGAGGTCATACCTCTGACCCTCTACTGGCGTGCTCTGGAGCCGATGGACACCAGCTACACGGTGTTCACCCACTTGATTGACGGGGACAATCGCATTTGGGGGCAGCAGGACAATCCGCCCAGGGGAGGCGAGCATCCAACGACGCTGTGGGTAAAAGGCGAAGTGGTGACCGACAGGTATAGCATCATCGTGAACCCTGATACCCCGTTGGGCGAATACGTCCTCAAGATCGGCCTGTACGACGCGGCGACAGGAGCGCGGCTGCCCGTTCTCGATGAGACGGGGGAGGTGGTGGATGATCGGGTTCTGCTGCGAAAGCTGACGATGATAGGCGAATGACCAAATGACCCAGGACCAAACAACCTACAACGTTCTGATGATCGCTCCCACCAGCTTCTTCCTCGACTACGGCTGCCACGTTCGCATCGCCGAGGAGGCGTGGATTCTGGAGAAGCTGGGCAACAAGGTCACCATCGTCACCTACTACAAAGGCGGCGATTTGGACGGCGTAACCATCGAGCGCACCAGGCCCATCCCCTGGCGGCACGATTACGAGGTGGGGTGCTCCAGGCACAAGCTGGCCTTCGACGTTCTCCTGTCTATCAAGTCGCTGGAAGTGGCTCTGCGCAACAAGCCCGACATCATCCACGCCCACCTCCACGAGGGGGCTCTCATCGGCTACGTGCTGGGCAAGCTGCGCGGCGTGCCCTTGGTGTTCGACTTTCAGGGCAGCATGACCGGCGAGATGATGGATCACCACTTTCTGAACCCCGATGGGGCCCTTTTTGGCCCCCTGCGCTGGCTGGAGGGAGTCATTGACCGCCTCCCTCAGGCCATCATCACCAGCTCCCGTCACGCGGCTGATTTGCTGAGAAACGAGTTTCACTGCCATTCCGATAACATCCACATCGTGCCCGACTGCGTCAACACCGATACCTTCCGGCCGGGGGTGCTCACCGAGGAAGAACGCCGAAACTTGAAGGCTCACCTGGGCATCCCTCCGCAGCGCAAAGTTGTCGTCTATCTGGGTTTGCTGGCCGAGTATCAGGGCACTCCCCTCTTGATACAGGCGGCGGCGCAGTTGGTCAAGGCCCGCCCCGGCGTCCATTTTCTGATCATGGGCTTTCCGGGCGAAGAGGACTATCGGGCCTACGCCCATCGTTTGGGCCTGGCCGGTCACGTCACCTTCACCGGCAAGATCCCCTACCAGTTGGCGCCGCGTTACCTGGCTCTGGGCGACGTGGCTGTTTCCACCAAGATATCGGCTACCGAGGGCAGCGGCAAGCTGTTGAACTACATGGCCCTGGCCCTGCCCACCGTGGCTTTCGACACCCCCGTCAGCCGCGAATATCTGGACGAGTGGGGGGTCTACGCTGAGAAGGGCAACCCTGCAGCTCTGGCCGAGGCTCTGGGCTCTATCCTGGTGGACGAGCAGCGGGCTACCGCCCTGGGGGCCGGTTTGCGGCAGCGGGCGATAGCGAGATACTCCTGGGAGGGGGCGGGGCGGCAGGTTTTGCGGATCTACGACTCGCTGAAGAGGCAACAGCGGATTTAGAATTTAGCGGACGACAAAACAAAGGCCACGAAAGCAGTTCGCGCCTTTCGTGGCCTTTCGTTTGTTCCTGAGCTCGACGCAGGGCGATTACCATGCCTTCAAGATAACAGGCAGGTACACGTGGTGGCAAGGTTCTGTAGGAACCCAAGAGATACAGAGCTGGCAGGCTGTCCCATGCGGGTTGCAGTTTTTGGTGTCATCGGGACACATCTTGTCGTTGCTGTTCTGCATGGCCAGGTAGTAGATCCCACCATAGGGACCGATATGCCCGGGAAAGAGCTCAATTGAGTCTGGAGAGCCTTGTTTGTCATAAGAGACAGAGATGCCCTGCCACCACCATTCGGTCTTGTTGTCGCTCCACATCTCCAAAGTGGCCCGTGTCACCCGCATGCACGGTCCAGGAGGAGAGAGGGTGAAAGTACGCCGGTACAGGTGAGTTGTCCCATTCAAGGCTTCCGCGTTGCCGTTTTCGTCCAGCAGCCCGATGGGCCTGCAATTGCCGGGCAGGGGAAGCCAGTTAGGGTTGGACCAGTAATGCGACCAAACCTCTGAGCCGGTCCGCCACGTGATAGGATCTGGCACGAAGCCCGGCTGATTCCACCCCAAGGGGGCTGGGGGAGAGGGCACGCGGATAAGGGGGGATGCGTCGGCATCTGTGGTCGTGTATCCATAAAAGGCCGAGGCATCAATCCGATAAAGGCGGTCCTCTCCGGGGGAACAGCAATAGCACTTCACCACCGGCGTTGGGGTAAAGGTGGGTGTCACCGAAGGCGTAGGTGTCGCCGTCGCTGTAGCTGTGTTGGTGGGCGTGCTGGTTGCCGTGGAGGTAGGGGTAGCCGTGTCAGTCGGTGTGGTGGTGGGTGTGTTCGTCGGGGTGGGAGTCGGCGTGGCGGTGGGTGTGTTCGTCGGTGAGGGAGTGCTGGTAGGGGTGCTGGTCGAGGTGGGTGTGCTCGTTGGGGTGGCCTCTGTGAGCCGGATGGTCCATTTTCCTTGTGGGCATCGGATGTCGTCGGCGTACAGGGTTGCGACCCCAGGGACTCCTTTGAGATAGACGGTGATGGGAACCGTGTCCCCGTCGTACAGCGGGCCTGCTACTAACTTGGGCTCGATGGGCCCCTCGTGCCCGGTCACCCACAAGTTGATGTTGATGGCGTATTGGTGTTCTTTTTGATTGAACTTGAGCCATCCCTCGAGCTGAGCTTCCTGACCAGTGACGGCGACCTGGCTGGGGAAGCCCACGAACTCCAGCTCTCCCATCGAAGCGCCCACCATTGCCGACCAGGCCCCAAGCAGGCCCAAGACCAATACCGCCGTTACCGCCAGAGCTTTGTTCTTTGGCATTTCTGAGCCTCCTTTCCTCAAAATACACAAAGCCGCCTCAATTTGCCCAAGAGGCGGCTTTGTGCTATAATCCCCTGAGCCTCGCTCCTGGGCCATCAGGAGTCAGGCGTATTGGGATTACCAGAGCGGCCACTCTGTAATCCCTTTTTTAATTTTCGGCAGGGTGTAACAGCTCATCTGCTCTTGCTAGACCCTGCCCTGTAATCCCCTTTCCGCGACAAGCTCAGGACAGGCGGCGCAAACAGTGTGACTCGCAATGACCCTAACCGCTGCTGTAGGCCTTCAGGACGAGGGGCAGGTAGAGCCTGTATGGCGTCGGCGTCGGCGTGGGGGTGTCCGTGGGCGTGCTGGTTGGTGTTGGGGTATGTGTTGGTGTCGGGGTATGTGTTGATGTCGGTGTTGCGGTCGGTGTGGGTGTGTCGGTCGGCGTAGAGGTGGGCGTGATGGTAGGCGTCGCTGTTGCAGTGGGCGTGGGTGTCGGGACGGGCAAGCCATACTTGCTGACCCCACCACCATAGGTGCCGAACCAAATGTTCCACTCGTTGTCGGTGGTGATGGCCGTGACGTTATCGTACGACAGCCCCGAATTTGAAGTATTATAGGTTGCCCAATTAGCTCCATCGAACTCGCTTACCCCAGCATCGAGGGTACCGAACCACTTGTTCCCCCGCCAGTCTATGGCAATAGCATTGACCGCCCTGCCTACAAGTCCACTCGACCCGGCAACGTAGGTTGTCCAGGTGCTACCATCGAATCGGCTCACCGCCGCATTCTTGCAGTCGAAGATGTCACACCACTCAATGTATCCGTCGGTGCATCCGCCAATCCACTTCACGTTGGCATTGTCTACGGCGATGGATCGGACGTGATTACTCGCTATGCCTGAGCCTCGAACATAGGTCGTCCAGGTAACTCCGTCGAACTTGCTCACCCCACCAGTAGAGGTGCCGGCCCACACGTGGCCGGAGTTGTCTACGGCGAGGGCATTGATGGAGTTAGATCTCAACCCTGAGTTTGACTTGTTGTAGGTTGTCCAGCTAGTTCCATCGAACCTGCTCACCCCATACCCATACCCATCGGTCAGCCTGGTGCCGAACCACTTATTCCCCGCCTGGTCTACGGCGATGGCAGAGATATAGTTAAGTGCCAGACCGGAGTTCGAGGTGTTGTAGGTCGTCCAATTGGTCCCATCGAACTTGCTCACCCCGTTAGCAGTGCCGAACCACTTGTTACCCTGCTGGTCTATGGCGATGGCATTGACAATTTTATGCACCAGCCCTGAGTTTAAGGGGGTGTAGGTCGTCCAGGTGGTACCGTCGAACTTGCTGACTCCCCCATTGGTGCCAAACCACATGTTTCCCTCGTGGTCCATGGCCATGGACAGGACGAAATTGGACGCCAATCCATTGGCAGTGGTGTAGGTCTCCCAGGTGCCTGGTTGGGCCACATAGAGGTTAGCGGCCTGGGACGAGGAAGCCAGTTGGCTGAAAAGACGAGGGGGGAACCCGCGCTCAAGAGTGGTCAGCAGAGCTACCAGAAGGGCAGAGGCCACGATGAGATACAGCAACCTGGTGAGCGTGACAGTGATCTGTTTGACAGTTGGCTTAGTCATAGAAATTCTCCCTTCATAGCTTAGAGTACTCGTTCTTTTGAATTTATTTTACCACGTCTGGGCCACTTATGCAAATTGGGCCTGGCCTGGGCGGCGATTCGGCGCAAGCCGCTACGTACGGGTGAGAAGAGAAACGAGAGGTCGCCCGGCCTGCTCCCCGGCCTTTCGCTGCGCTTGCTCCAAGCGGGTTGTATTTTTGGGATTGTGAGGTATAATCTGGAAGCTGGAGGCCAAAATGCGGGCGTGGAAGCCCGTGCTGTTGGAGTTGGACAAATGGACATCGTGATCCGTAATGGCACAATCATCACCGCTGGCGGCATTTTCCCCGCCGATGTGGGCATCGTCGGAGAGCGCATCACCGCCCTGGGCGAGGAACTTCGGCCTGAGCTCGGTCGAAGACTGCACGGCGTGGTCGAGCTTGACGCCACGGGCTGCTACGTGCTCCCCGGCGCGATAGATCCCCACGTCCATCTGCAGATGCCGGCGGGGCACTACGTCAGCAGCGACGATTTCACCAGCGGCACCGTCGCGGCGGCGTTGGGCGGCACGACGACGGTGATTGACTTCGTCGAGCCAAAGCCAGGAGAGCCGCTGCTGGACGCGCTGGCGAAACGCCGCACCGAGGCCGACGGCCGCGTGGCGGTGGACTACGGCCTGCACATGACCGTCCCCACCTGGCACGCCGCCCACCCAAAGGAACTGGACGCGCTGTCGGAAGTCGTAGAAGCCAGCGTCCCCAGTTTCAAACTCTACCTGGCTTACGAGGGCCTCCGCCTGGACGATGCCCAGCTCTATCGCGTGATGAAGGCCATCGCGGGCGCTGGCGGCCTGCCAATCGTTCACTGCGAAAACGGTCCCATCTGCGAAATACTGCGTGCCCAGGCCGTGGCTCAGGGCAATACCACTCCCATCTACCACGCGCTGACCCGCCCGCCCCGCCAGGAGGCAGAGGCGGTGAGCCGTGCCATTGACCTCGCCGCGCTGGCTGGAAGCTCCCTCTACGTCGTGCACGTTTCCTGCGCCGAAGCAGCCGCCCGCATCGCAGCCGCCCGGCTACAGGGAGAGCCAATCTACGGCGAGACCTGCCCGCAATACCTGACGCTGACGGTGGACGACCTCGACGGACCGCACGGGGAACGCTTCGTTTGCTCGCCGCCGCTGCGCAGCCAGGCCGACCAGGCGGTCCTGTGGGACACGCTGGCCCGGCGTGACCTGGACGTGCTGGCCACCGACCATTGCCCCTTCACCACCGATGAAAAAAACGGAATTGCTACCAACGGGCGTCCTCGCCCCGACGGTCACGCCGACTTCACTGCCATCCCCGGCGGGCTCCCTTCCATCGAGGCGCGTCTGAGCCTGGCCCACACCCTGGGCGTGCGTGCCGGGTGGCTCACCCTGGAGCGCTGGGTGGAGATCTGCTGCACCAACCCTGCCCGCATCTTTGGCCTGCGCCGCAAGGGGCAAATCGCGCCCGGCCTGGAAGCCGACCTGGTGATCTTCGACCCGGACCGCCGGCTGACCATCCAGGCCGGAAGGACGCTCCACGAGCGGGTGGACTGGTCACCCTACGAAGGGCTGGTTGTCCAGGGATGGCCCCGCGACGTGCTCAGCCGGGGGCGGGTCATCGTACGCGATGGGGAGTTCGTAGGCGAGGCGGGATGGGGGCGCTTCGTGCTGCGCGAGCAGGGATGAGGATGTCCCTCGAGATCCGCGGTGCTCAGGCCACGGCGGGCGGGCACTGGGCATGACCCTGGCTATGGAAACTCAAACTGCGCTTTTTCTCCGCCACCCAGCTAAGCGTTCTTTGATGGCCTTCTCATACCCCTGATCGCTGGGCTCATAGTAGCGGCGGCCCGCCAGCTCATCGGGCAGATACTGTTGGGGAACGTGGTGGCCGGGGTAGTCGTGGGGGTATTTGTAGCCCGCACCGTGGCCCAGGGCCTGGCCGTCCCGGCTGGCATCCTTGAGGTGGTCGGGCACCTCGACCTTGCCCTCCCGTTCCACATCTCCTAGAGCTTTGAAGTAGGCTCCCGTCGAGTTGCTCTTGGGGGCGGTGGCCAGGTAGATGGCGGCCTGGGCCAGGTTGTACTGGGCCTCGGGCAGACCCACCCACTCCAGGGCATCTGCGGCCGAGGTGGCCACGACCAGGGCCTGGGGGTCGGCATTGCCCACGTCCTCCGAGGCGAAGATGATCATCCGTCGAGCGATGAAGCGGGGGGACTCGCCGGCGTAGATCATCTTGGCCAGCCAGTACAACGCGGCGTCGGGGTCGCTTCCTCGCAGGCTCTTGATGAAGGCGGAGATGGTGTTGTAGTGAGCCTCCCGATCGTAGACCAGGGCCCGGCGCTGGATGGATTCCTCGGCTACGGCCAGGTCAACGTGGATCACCCCCTCGGCGGGCTCTGTCGTCTCGATAGCCAACTCCAGAGCGTTCAGAGCGATGCGAGCGTCTCCGCCGGCTATCCTCACCAGGTGGACTATCGCCTCGTCCTCGATCTCGACCTTCAGCTTCCCATAGCCCCGCTCCTCATCGGCCAGGGCGCGACGCAGGATGATAGCCAGCTCCTCCTCGTTCAGGGGTTTGAGCTGAAAGACCCGCGAGCGGGAGACCAGGGGTGGGATGACCTCGAAGTAGGGGTTCTCGGTAGTTGAGCCGATGAAGATGATGGTGCCATCCTCGACGTGAGGCAAAAGGGCATCCTGTTGGGCTTTGTTGAAGCGGTGGATCTCGTCAACCAGGAGAATGGTACGCTGACCGTAGAAGTTCCGCCTTTCCTTGGCCTCGGCGACGATCCTGCGAATGTCGGCCACACCAGCCATGACGGCGCTGAGGGTCTCGAAGTGGGATTCGGTGGTGTTGGCGACGATCATGGCCAGGGTGGTCTTGCCTGTTCCCGGTGGTCCCCACAGGATGAGGGACGACAACTGGTCGCCCTCAATGGATCGCCTCAGCAGCCTTCCTGGCCCTACGATTTCCTCCTGGCCCACGAACTCTTCCAGGCTGCGCGGGCGCATGCGGGCTGCCAGCGGCGCTTGTTTGCTGATTTGATCTCGGCGGCCATACTCGAAAAGGTCCATCGTAACGCTTAACCTGATTGCGGATGTTGACTTAATTATAGCACGAAGGACGCTTTCTGTCTATTTTGCTTCTGCTGTCTTTTGTGATAGAATAGCGAAACCGGTTAGTCTGGGGAGAACACATGCCTGGTTTAACTATCGTACCCATGATTGTGCTCTTAGCGGGTGCCTTGGCACTTCTGCTCTTGCACAGGGCTGCAGGGCCTCGGAATCGAAGCCTGCCGGCTCTGTTGATCATCGGCGGTGCTTTCCTGGTTTTGCTTTTTCTCGCCAGGGACTTGCCAGCCAGCGCCAATATCTCCCGCTGGCGTCCCTTCTTCGAGAGCGATTTGGCTTATCGTGTTGACGGGTTAGCCTTCCTCTTCGCTGCCCTGATGTCCCTGCTGGGACTGGCTACCATCGCCCCGGGTTTGGGCCGCTCCGAATATCCAGAAGGGTCATCCTATGTGGCCCTGTTGTCCTTCCTGGCCATGGGCCTCAGCTTCGTCTTCTCAGCCAACCTCATCACCCTGTGCCTGAGCTGGATCGTGCTTGATTTGACTTTTCTCTGGGCTCTGGCCGCCAGCGACCACGGTGGGTCTAGGGCGACTTCCCTCCCAAGGTTGGGGGGGACTGAGGGGGCTTCCCCCCCAAGGTTGGGGGGGGCCGAGGGGGCTTCCCCCCCAAGGTTGGGGGGGACTGAGGGGGGGCGGACGATGAAGATGGTCCCTCGCGTCCTGAACCTCACTTGTCTGGCTTGCCTGAGCCTGCTGGCGGCGGCTTTGCTCTTGGGTCAGGATGGCGACAGCCTTTCTCTCAGGTCGGGCTCCATATCTACCCCCGCGGTGGGCCTGATTCTGCTGACCGCCCTGATGCGCACGGGTCTCTACCCCTTACACTTCTGGATACCCATCGGTGTCGAAGCTAGCCTGCCTGCCAGGTCCCTGCTCCACCTCGTTCCTGCCAGCGCTGGCCTGTATCTACTGGCCCGCCTCTCCAGTTGGACCAACGGCGGATTGCCCTACGGACAAGCACTGGCCATCGCTGGCAGCTCGGCGTTTTTCATCGGCGCTCTGCTGGCCTGGGCCGAGACCAATGTTCGCCAGACCTTGCCCTTTGTAATGCTCAGCCAGGTGGGCTACGCCGTCACTTCTTTGGCCATTGCCAAACCAACCACGATGGTCGTATTGCCGAGCCTGAACCTTGTCCTTTGCCTGGGCCTCCTCTTCTTGAGCCAGGATAGATCCGAGCTAGGGAGCCTGTGGCCCAGAGCGGCATCAGGCCTGGCCATGGCTTCCTTGGCTGGAGTGCCTCTGACCCTGGGCTTTGTTGGTCGTTGGCATCTTTACCATTCCCTTCTGACGGGCGGCAACCTGGCTTTTCTGGTTTTGAGCTTGCTAGCGGAGGCTCTCCTCTTCGCAGCCTTGCTCAGGATGTGGTCAGCCATCTCTATCCGTGTCTTCCCCGCGGAGCTCGCTTACCAAAGGTCTTCTATGGTGGCTGCGGCGTTGCTGGCTGTGCCCATCCTCATTTTGGGGCTGCACCCACCCGTGTTAAGACCCTTGATGAAAGGCGTGCCTCTCCCTACCTTGATGGGCTTGCTCCGCTCGACGAGCATTGTCCAATGGGTGGTTTTCTTTTTGCCTCTCCTGGGAGGGTACCTGCTCCAACGCCATCGCCAGAGGCTCTTCGATCCAGTTGCAGCCTTTTGGTTGAAGGTGACGGCAACCCTTCGCCTGGAATGGCTCTATAGCCTCCTCGGGCAGGTTGTTGGCGGGGCAGCACGCGCTTTGCGGATGGCGGGGAAGGTGAGCGAGAGCAGGGGATACCTGGGTTGGATCGTTGTCCTGGGCCTTCTGGCGTTCCTGTTCCTTTGGAGGTAAGCGGAGAAGCTATGCCTACTTTACCAGCAGCCTTGGCCAAACTATCGTTTCTTATGACCACGCCGGCCATCGTCGGTTTGGTCTTCACCGCCAGCCTCATCGTCGTCATCCGGGATTGGCGTTTTTCGCTGGCAGCGCTTTCGGTCCAGTACGTCCTGGTGGGCCTCTTGCTAACTCAGCTCATCCAACCCCAGGTGGCCTTGATCAAGGTGCTCATCGGCGCACTGGTGTGCGTCGTCCTGTACCTGACGGCTCGCCTCGTGGATGTGAGCAGGGGCAATGGATCGCCTCTCCCCCCCCCTTCCTCCCCCCCAACTTTGGGGGGGGAGGCCGATTTTGCCTTTCGTCTTTTGGCTGCCCTCTTCGTGGGGTTGATTGCCTACAGCCTGTCGAAACGCTACCCCTTGCCCGAGATGTCGCCAGACATCGGCCTGGCCTGCTACTGGTTGGCCTCGCTGGGCCTGTTGACCCTGATGCTGACCGAGGAGCCGCTGAAAGCAGGCATGGGCCTTCTCACCCTCATCGCCGGCTTCGAGCTGTTCTATTCCGTGCTGGAGCGCAGCCTGAGTGTGGCCGGTTTCCTGGGGATAGCCAACTTCCTCGTCGCCCTAGCCGTTGCTTATCTCGCTGCAGCCTCAAGTGCTGAATGGACAGCAGAGGAGAAGGAGAGATGATCGCTGGCCCTTTGTTCCTGATCGTCTTGCCCCTGGTTCTGGCCCCTGTAGTCTACCTCTTGCGACGCTGGGCGCTCCTGGCGGCTTCCCTCGCTTCGGCTACGGCGTTGGTCATGGCCAGCCTCTGCCTGCGCTTGCCCCTCGACCGACCGGTCTCTGTGTTCGGCTGGGAGGTAGCCCTGGCCGAGCCGATGATGGTGCTGGGACGAGAATTCGCCCTGGAGCTTGCCGGTGGCTTCACTCTCGGCTTCATCTGCCTGGTAGCCACTATTGCCTTCCTCTTTGCCTGGCGCCTATCCCCAAACGACCTTTTTTTCCCCTTGGGCCTGATCATCCTGAGCCTGCTCGGCGCGGCGGTCATGATCCGCCATTTCCTTTTCGCTGTCCTTTTCTTGTGGATAGCGAGCATCATCGCCGTCTTCATCATCCAGGGCAATGGACTGGCCCCTTCACTGCGACGGGGCTCAGGACAGACGATTGGGCTCAGGGCAGGCCCAGGACGCGGAGTCCTGCGGTACCTGGTCATGGTGAGCCTGGCCATCCCTCCTTTGTTAATAGCACCCTGGTTGATCGAACTCCAGGTCGTCAACCCCGACAATCTGGCCCTCCTCCGTTACGCCACTGTCCTGCTGGCCATAGGGTTCGCCATCCTGCTGGCAGTAGTGCCCTTCCATGGTTGGGTCTCCGCCGTGGCCGCAGATGCCCCACCTGTGGTGGCCGCCTTCGTTCTCACCGTGACCAACGCCGTGGTGCTGTTGCTGATGCTGGGCCTGCTGCAATCCCACTCCTGGCTATCTGGAGATCCACAAGTCTTTCGTCTCCTGCGCCTGGGTGGGCTCTTGACGGCTGTCGTGGGTGGACTGCTGGCTTTCGCCCAGCGGGATTTCGGTCGCCTGCTGGGTTACGCGGTATTGAGCGACATGGGGTGCACCCTGGTGGCCCTGGGCGTTGCCTCCCCCGCTGCTCTTACCGCTGCCCTGTTGCAGGTTGCCCATCGCGCCGTGGGCCTGATGTTAGCAGCCATGGGGCTGGCGGTGATACGTCACCGCGCCGGCAGCGATTCCTTCGCCCCCCCCTCTTTCCCCCCCATTGGGGGGGATGAAAGGAGGGGTGGAGTGGCCAGGCGGTGGCCTCTTTCAGTGGCTGGCCTGGTACTGGGCGGGCTATCCCTGGCGGGGATGCCCCTCACTGCTGGCTTCCCCGGCCGCTGGGCCATCTATCGCCTCTTTTCAGCGCCTGGCCTGGCCCTGGTTCTGCTGCTATCGGGAGCGGGCGTAGCCTTCGCCTACCTGCGCGGCCTGAGCACCCTCCTGGGTCCGTCCACTGAGCTCAAAGGGAAACGAGAGCCCTTCATCGCTTCCCTCATCATCGTGGGGATGATCGTCCTCTGCATCGGGTTGGGACTCCGCCCGCAGTGGCTGCTGCCATTTATCCAGCGGGTGGTGGAGGGCTTCAGCTTCCTGGCTGCCCGAAGATGATGGATTTTGAGAAAATAATCCACGGCTACGGGAATAAACTTTCAAAATTCATCAGCCGGCTTTGGCTTTTTAGCCTGGCGATTCATCGCCGGTTTATTGATCGTTGGCAAAATCTCTGGAAAGATGCTATAATACTCTTGGCATTGAAGCCATCCCGCAGGACTGGCGGGAGAAGCTGGAGAATCGTGAGCATATTGAGGACCTGGCGCTGAAGCTGGTGGAGACAAAGCAGGAAAAGTATCGCTGAGATTGCTGAGAGCCGCCGAGAGCGCTGAAAGATAAGCCCTCAGCGGGTTCAGCGGAGTTCAGCGCAATCAGCGATTCAAAACGGAGACGAATGACCACATCCAAGCTCATCGTTAACCCCATCGCCGGCCGAGGGGCTGGCGAGCAGGCCATCCCTCACATCGAACGGATACTGAGCCGGAGGCTGTAGAATGACGCTCACCTACCAAGTGGTGACTTCGACCATCAAGGGCCTGCTTCGTTTTCTCTGCCGGGTGGACGATGCGCAATTGGCGCGAGTGCCAGACCGGGGACCGCTGATCATCGTCGCCAACCACGTCAACTTCCTGGAAGTGCCACTTCTCTACACCCACCTGCAGCCGCGCTCAGTGACCGGCTTCGCCAAAGCTGAAATCTGGGACAATCCTGCCCTGGGGGCACTGTTCGACCTGGGAGGAGCTATCCCGTTGCAGCGCGGGGAGGCGGACATGGTGGCTTTGCGCCAGGCGCTGAAAGTTCTGGAAGCGGGGCACATCCTGGCCGTGGCCCCTGAGGGCACCCGCAGCGGCCACGGGCGACTACAGCGGGGCAAACCCGGCGTCGTGTTCCTGGCGTTGCACAGCGGTGCGCCCCTGCTGCCCGTGGTTTACTACGGTGGGGAGCTCTTCTGGCGCAACCTGTCACGCCTGCGCCGCACCGACTTTCACATCGTCGTGGGCCAGCCGTTCTACCTGGAGCCTGGCGAGGTCAAGATAACCCGCCAGGTGCGCCAGCTTATGGTTGACGAGATCATGTATCAGGTGGCGGCGCTGCTGCCCCAGGCCTACAGAGGTGTCTACGCCGAACTGGCAGCGGCTACCGAAGCATACCTCCGCTTTCCCGACGGTGTAGAAAGCAACCTGCATCGCCGCAGGGTTGGAACTGCTGAAGCCGCTGAGGGACGCTGATGACGCTGAACTGGGTCTGGAACAAGGCCGATTGTAAGTAGGTCGCGAAACAGCTAACTCCTTGCAATTTGTCAAAATTGATATATACTATCGGTACATGTTATGCACAAAGGAGGTACCGTGGAAACTGCAAAACTATTTCGAAATGGGCGAAGCCAAGCCGTAAGGCTTCCAAAAGACTTCAGACTCGAGGGAGCAGAGGTCTTCATCAAGAAGGTTGGAAATGCCATTCTGCTTATCCCCTACCGCGAGTCCTGGCAAACCCTCTTTGATAGCCTAGACCAGTTCTCTAATGACTTTATGGAAACCCGCAATCAGCCTGAACAGCAAGCCAGAGAGAGTCTCTTCGCATGAAATATCTTCTTGACACCAATATCTGCATCTACGTGATCAAGAAGAAGCCTCCACAGGTGTTACAGCAATTCCGCTCTCATTTCGTCGGGGACATAGGCGTTTCCTCCATCACTGTAGCGGAGTTACAGTACGGTGTTCAGAAGAGCCAATACCCTGAACAAAACCAACGGGCTCTGGAGCAATTCCTGGTACCACTGGTCATTGTGGGTTTCGATGAACAAGCAGCCGCTATGTATGGAAAAATACGGGCTGCGCTGGAAGCTCAAGGGACTCCGATTGGGGCGTTGGACATGCTAATAGCAGCTCACGCGCTTAGTCTGGGCGTTACACTGGTAACGAACAATATCCGTGAGTTTTCGAGGGTTCCTGAGCTTCAATTGGCCAACTGGATCACGGAGTGAGAGTAATAGGGTGAAATCTTTGAAACCAGGCTCTCAAGGCTCGAGCGATCCTGCTCTGGTCGTGGAGAATCTTTTCTTCAAATATCGCGACCGGCCTGATTACGCCCTGCGAGATATCACCTTTGAGCTGGAGGCAGGGCAGATCATGCTGGTGGCCGGAACCAGCGGCTGCGGCAAAACGACCCTGATCCGCTGCATCAACGGCCTCATCCCCCGCAGCTACAAGGGCGAATTGGAAGGGCGGGTCGTTCTCCACGGGGAAGAGACGGACGACAAGCCCCTGGCCGCCATATCCCAAATCGTGGGCACGGTGCTGCAGGACCCGGAGCGCCAAATCCTGGGCAGCCGGGTGGTCAACGAGGTGGCCTTCGGGCTGGAGAACCTGGGGCTGCCACCTGCGGAAATCACCGCCCGTGTAGATGAGACCCTGGACTACCTGGGCATCAACCACCTGCGGCGGCGGGAGACCTTCTACCTCTCCGGCGGCGAGAAGCAGAAGGTGGCCCTGGCCGGCATCCTGGCCATGCAGCCCTCCATCCTGCTGCTGGATGAGCCCCTGGCCAGCCTCGACCCCGCCAGCGCGCAAGAGGCCCTGCGCCTGATTCGTCAACTGGCCGACGAGGGACGGGCCATCCTCATCGTCGAGCACCGGGTGGAAGACATCCTGAAGATCAGGCCGGAAAAGGCCCTGTTTCTGATGGATGGCCAGGTGCATTATCTGGGGCCCACGGCCGGCCTGGAACGGGTGGTGGACTATCGTGAGGTCAAGCTGCCGGCGCCGATGATCATAGAGAAAGCCCGCCGTTTGTGCTTGGGTGCTGAGGTGCTGGGGTGCACGGGTGAAATCTCCTCTGCTCCCCTGCTCCCCTGCTCCCTTGCTCCCCTGCACAAATTGGTGGAGTTCCAGGAGGTGAGCTTCGCCTACGAAGATGGGCCGCTGGTGCTCCACGACGTCAACGTGACCATCAACCGCGGCGACATCATCGCCATCCTGGGTCCCAATGGGGCGGGCAAGACCACCCTGGTCAAACACGCCATCGGCCTGCTGAAGCCCAAAGAGGGGCGAGTGCTGGTCGAAGGAGTGGACACGCACGAGTTGAGCGTGGCCGAGATCGCCAGGACGCTGGGCTACGTCTTTCAGAGCCCCAGCCACATGCTCTTCGCCCCCACCGTGCGGGAGGAGCTGGCCTTTGGGCCGAAGAACCTGGGCTACGACCAGGCTACCATTGACCAGGGGGTGGCCGAAGCGGTGAGCATCCTCAACCTCAGCGGGCTGGAAGAGTACTCGCCCCTGGCCCTCAGCTTTGGCCAGCAGAAGCGGGTCAGCATCGCCGCCATCATGTCCATGCGCTCCAAAATCCTGGTGATGGATGAGCCTACAGCGGGCCAGGACTACAAAAACTACATGGCTTTCATGGATTCCATCCTGCAGTTGCCGAACTTCGAGGCCATTCTGTTCATCACCCACGATATAGACCTGGCAGTTTGCTACGCCAACCGCGTGATCCTGGTCTACGAGGGGTGCATCGTCGCCGACGGGCCGCCCCAGGAGGTGCTGGCCCGGTACGACCTCTTGGAACGTTGCCACATCGTGCCCACCTCGCTGCTGGCGGCCAACCTGGAGCGCCTGCCCCAGACGGGGCGGTTTATGCGGGCGGAGCTGTTGGCCCACGCCGCATAGATATTGGGTATTGCCCCGCGCCGGGGGAGGGACGCGGGGTCAAAATAAAGCAAAGGAGGGAGAAAAATGAAAAACAAAGCGTTAACGTGGCTCATCGTCCTGGTCGTGTTCGTGGCGCTGATGGTGATCGCCAGTCTGCTAACCGGTCCCGAAGGGGCACGGCTGTCTGGCGTCTTGTGGATTATCTTCACCCTCATCGCCGCGGTGATCATCTACGCCATCTACTTTGCTACCGCCGAGAGCAAGGTCTGGGAAGTGGGCACCCGCCAGGTGGTGTACATGGCCATCGGCGCAGCGCTCTACGGCGTGCTCACCTGGTGGGCCAACGCCGCCGCCTTGCCTTCGGTCAGCCTGGTTAGCCTGCGCCCGACGGTGTGCCTGCCCATCTTCTTCGGCTTCGTCTTCGGGCCGGTGGTGGGCTTCTTCACTGGCGCGGTGGGCAACATCCTGGGCGACTTCCTGACCGGGTGGGGGGTCTATCCGGTATGGGACATCGCCAACGGCTTCATGGGCTTTGTGCCGGGCCTGATCCTGCTCTTCGCCGACAAGAGGCGTGGCCTCAACGTCCTGACCGTTGCTGTCGCCGTGTTGGTGGTCATCGCTGCGGCCATCGTCCTGATCAAGCCGGTGATACCCCACCCCTGGACAGGTGAGGAGACGGACTTCGGCCTGTGGGCCTGGCTGTTCCTGATCGGGGGCGCGGCGGTCATCGCCGGACGCTTCTTGCTGGAGCGGGCAAGCGTGGAACTGGCTGCGGTGAACATCTGGGGCACACTGGGCATCATCCTGGGCATCGGCTTCGCCTCCATCGCCGACATCTGGATCAACGGCTACACCTTCTTCGTGGCCATGGTGGGCGAGTTCGCCCCGGCCGCTGGCTCCAACATCCTCAACGCCATGATCCTGACGCCCATCTTGCTAGCCGCCTATCAGGCCGTGCAGGTGCGGGCCGGCCGCTAGACTCATCTGAAGCAGAGCGGGCTCCCATGCCCGCGTTTCGGCGGCATGGGAGCCGCCTCTGCTGGAGGACCGGAGGAAAGAGATGCTGATCGCCTGGAAGTACCGTGAGCGGGATACCATCATCCAGCGGCTTGATCCCAGGGCGCGGATCATCTTCATGTTAGCCATGCTGTTCTCCGTCATCCAGTTCTGGGACCTGCGCATCACCCTGGGGTTCCTGGCCCTGGCCCTGGCTCAGTACTTCCTGGCCAGGCTGACCTGGCGCGACACCCGGCGGGCCTGGCTGCTCATCAGCATCCTCATCGTGTTCATGACCATCCTGACGTTTCTAACCGGGAGAGGTGGGGTGGCAACGGCCTACTTAGAAGAGCACGTGCTCACCCGCTTCGGGCCTCTCTCCCTCCCCATCGTCGGATGGTCGCTCACCGTAGATATCTCTGTGGAGAAGACCATCTTCGCCATCACCCAGATGGCGCGCATGTACGCCATCACTTCCCTGGCCATCGCCGTGCCCTACACCATTGATCCCAGCCTGTACGGGGTGACCTTCCGTGGCCTGGGCTTGCCCGATAAGTTCGCCTACGCCATGGACCTGGCCTTCCGCTTCGTCCCCACCCTGGGGCGCGACTTCAGCATCACCCTGGACTCGCAGCGGGCACGGGGCTACGAGGTGGAGAAGCTGGAGGGTGGCATCGTCGCCCAGATCCGCAAGCTGGCTCCTCTCATCGTGCCGGTGACCATCAACGCCATCGTCGGCGCGGAAGACATCATAGACGCCATGGACCTGCGCTGCTTTGGGGTGGAAAAGCGCACCTGGCTGCAGAAACTGAAGTACGAGCGGGCCGACCGTGCACTCGTCGTCTTCAGTGTTTTCCTGTTCGTGGGATCCACCGCCGTGCGGGTGGCCCTCCCATCCCTGGGCCGCGTGTGGGTCCCTTATTTCGTGCTGGCCTGGGCAGGGTTTTAGACACACCCAATACCTAACTGGACACTGGCGTTTTTGGCTCGTAGTAACGACTTCAGTCGTTGGTGGCGGGGCAAAAGCCACTGAAGTGGCAACTACGAACCCACATCTTGGGGACAATCGAGCAGATTCCCCAAGATATGGTAGGGTCAAAAATTCGCCAGACTCCAGACCTAATATTCAATGAGTGTGTTCAAAATCGGTTGTAGGGGCGGGTCTTGCACCCGCCCAGGGCCTGCACCCGCCCAGGGCTTGCACCCGCCCAGGGCTTGCACCCGCCCAGGGCACCCGCAAGGGGTGTCCCTACTCATATCCAATACCAGCAAATACCGCCAGAGCCCTCAGACTGTGAGAGGGCTCTTTTGTTGGTTCACTTGACAATTAGCGAATATGCTGTATCATCAAAGATAGACGATGAGCATCGGTAGGTGCTGAAAGTGTTCAAGAGAGCAATAAAAGTAGCTTTAGGAGTCCTCCTCCTTTTAGCCTTACTTCAAACTAGTTCTATCCCCCCTTATCGGGTCTTTGACTATGGGGTGGGCGCGGTAGTAGCTGGCCATCAGTTCAGCTTTGCCAGGTGGGAGGTTGGAGCGGTCGCCCGCAAACTCGACCAGATGTTGACCAGCACAGTGGGGCAGTTGAGCGAGGAGGAGAAGAAGGCCATCGTCCTCGATTACCTCTCCCTGATCCAGCGGATCGGTGAATTGGAACAAAGTATCCAGCAGGCCTACAGCACTGAGGAGAATCCAGCCGCCGCCACGCTGCCCTTGCGCCAGGAACTGGAGGAGTTGAGACAGCGTCAGGCGGAACAGCAAGGGCTGGTGGAGGCTATCCTGGAGGAGCAGATCAGCCGGGTTCTGCTCTCTCAAGATTTGGATACTCTCAGGATCGTCTGGCCTCCGGTCAAATTCCAGTTTGAGAGATTGCCTCTCTACCTGGTGATCTCACTCCGCCAGGAGATATTCGTGAGGAAAGGGATCTATCTCGAGCACGGCCTGGGCTTAGACACGCGAGAGGCTATCGAGGAGGAGATTGACGAGACTTTCGACGTATCGTCGCTGACCGTGGGCGTCGGTGGGCTATCGGCCTACCCGGCCATGATACTGGAAGCGGCCTCCCTGGATTTTATCGTCAAGACCGCCGCCCACGAGTGGGTTCACGGGTACTTGTTCTTCAGACCGCTAGGCTGGCACTACGACGCCAGCCCTCAGATGAGAACCATCAACGAGACGGTGGCTTCGATTGTGGGTGACGAGGTGGGCGACCTGGTCATTCGTCGTTTCTATCCTGAGCTGGCTCCTCCTCCCCCCTCTTTCCCCCCCACTGGGGGGAATGAAGGGGGGTACCCCCCCAGTGGGGGGGAGGGTGAAGTGCCGCCTCCGCCGGAGCCCGTAGAATCCGAGTTCAACCGCGAGATGAGGCACATCCGATTGACCATTGACGAAATGCTGGCCCAGGGCGATGTGGAGGGGGCTGAGGAATACATGGAGGAGCGGCGTCGTTTCCTGGTGGCCCAGGGCTATTACATTAGAAAACTAAACCAGGCCTACTTCGCCTTTTATGGCTCCTACGCCACCAGTCCTATTTCCGTGGACCCGATCGGGGAGGCACTGCAGAGGCTGCGGCGAGAGAGCGCCTCCCTCAGGGAGTTCGTTGACACGGTGGCTGTCATAACCAGTCACGAAGACCTGTGGCGAATTCTGGGTGAGGGGGAGAACACGCTTGCCCTACTTTTCGGATAGGCTCTAGTGGGTTTGCACAGCGAAGGCCATCCGTTCAATCCGTTCCCAAATCCGTTGACAGTTCCGCACAACAAAAAGCCACCAGGGGGGAACCCCTGGTGGCTTTTGCGGCTGCGATGGCAAGGCTACTTCAGCGGGAAGTTGACCACGTTGACCGTGCAAGGCCAGATAGCAGCCGTATCCTTTACTGTGGTTCCGATCACCACATCGAGATCGTCGCCCCAATTGAAGTCGCCGGGATCGAAGAGATCCTTGCCGACGTTGAACTTGTACCGGCCATACTCGTCGGTCGTGGCGGATCCCAGGAACTTTGTTTTGCCATCGGTGAAGAGGTGCACCTTCTGCCCCTGCAGCAACGGCTCGCCACAATCCCATTGACCGTTACTGTTGAGGTCAAACCAGACCACGCCCCGTACCTCAGCGTAGCAATTTAAGATAGGGCTGAACTCCCTCTTTTCGTTGCAGGTGGCAAGCAGGAACGTGTGCTTATTGGACTCGCTATCGTAACCGTCCTGCTCAATGGTGACAGTGATCTCCACCTCCTTGGGCAGGCCCTTGAGCTCATAGTAGCCCTGGGCATTCGTAGTGGTCTTCTCGACCCCGTCGTCGTCGGTGCCGGGGTGCGGGTCCCACGTGGCGGTAACGGTAGCGCCTGCGATCGGAGGGCCGCTATTCTCAGGTGTGACGTACTGCTTCACCGTGCCGGTGATGGTATTGGTGTTGCAGATCAGGGAGAAGTCGAGCACCTTGTCCTCGCCGCAGTGCAGACACACATCTGGGACGATGGAGCTCAAGTAGCCGTTCTTCGACGCTGTAACCGTGTAGCAGGTCCCAGGCTCAGGCTCGAGGGTTCCAAAGGTGACGATGCCCTTGATTTCGTACATGCCTCCACGACCGGTCGTACCTGTAGCATCCACATACGTTCCGGTCGCTGCGATGTACTTGCCGCCTGGAACAGTCACCGTGACTCCCTGGAGGGGTAGATACGTGTTATCGTCTATGACCTGACCCAACAGGTCGGCGTCGCAGTGCTTATCCCCTGTTGAGTACGGGATGCCTTCGTAGATGCTGGTGACATCACCGCCGAAGGGGAGGCCCTTCGCTACCACTATCACGGAAGGCATGAAGGGCAAGTTGTCGGCGTGGCCATCGTTGTCTTTGTCACAGAGTTGCTCTACCTCTGTGACGATCACCTTGGCTGAGCCAACGTAGCCGGGGTACAGGCAGCCGACGTTGTTAAGGTCAATCAGCTTGACGTGCTTTGGATGGAGCCAGGATACAGGGAGCTCACAAACATTCCGCCCAGTCTCGTCTTTAAACCAGATCATGGTCTTGATCTTGTTGCAATTGGAGTTGTTGCGGATGGCAATCAACGAGGTCCACGGGGTGTACAGGTTACCAGCGTCTTTGGTCACGAAGGGAAGGGCGATCTCGCTTACCCACTCCTTCTGGGAGTATGGATGGGCGTTGTAGCTTCCCCCTTGAGCGTCCAGCTCCGGTGTGCGAGGGTCATCTGGCTTCTTCAGGTCTACCACGGCGAAGATGGGCTGGCCAGGCACTTTACCACCTGGGTAGCTTACTTGCTCGTGCGATTGGATCTCGGCTGCCCCTACGTAGTCGAAGCCGAGGTTATTGACTATGGGCAGATAGAATGTGGCAGAACCTCCGGGGCAGATCCAGTCAGCGAGGAAGAGGATCTCGTCGCCGCTGTTGTCCATGAAGTCTACGGTCACGAAGGTGTTTTGGCCAGTGCGGCTCAGGTTCTGCACCTGGATGCTGGCATCCCAGCCGCTCCACTCGCGGAAGATGAGGTCGGCGTAGACGAGCCTGTCCTCGATTTCTACTCCATCTCTGAGCTCCTTTTTGGGCCGAGCGCGATGGGTCAGCAGCGTACCCCGATCCACGCCGACGCAAGGTTCGTCGAAGCTCGTTTGGTCAATGATGATGCGCAGGGGCATCTTAGCCGCGATGTGGGCCGATCCCAGCCAATTACATGGAATCTGACCTACATTACACGGCACCTTCAGCCGTACGGCCTCACCTGGGGCTAACTGCTCGACGTGGTACTTATAGACGATTCTACAGCTTCCTTGCTCCATGTAGTTTATCCACACCGAGGTACACATCTCGCCCGAGTTCTGGATGGTCATCTCCGTGTCCAGTCCGTTGTAGCCCTTCATGATGTAGGGAGCATAGTACTCGTACGGGTGATCCTCCCCCTCCATCTCCTCGGAGATGCCGGTATAGGTGCTGGAGACAAAGGTGCCGTAGTCATTGGGACCGTAGCGGGTCACCGTAACAGCTAATTTCTCTCCTTCGGCTGGCCCCCATGTCATCGGGACAGGCGGGCTCTTTGTAATGTCCATGCCCGTGCCAAACTTCAGCTCTTTCAACCATTCTCTCCACATGTTGGTATTACCCTCGGTCAAGGCTGAAGTCGCGCATGCTTCCTGGAACGCCTCCGCTTTGACCGAGTAGATGATGCCCGACTTGATTTTATCGTTGATGAGCTGGGATCTCAGGGTCCAGACAGCATTTCCGCGAATCAACTGGCAGTAGTGGACGATAATCCCTGGATCGTTGGTAGGACAAAGTCCAGAGTATTCTCCCCACCCTAAGAAGATCGCCCCGGTGTCCACATCATGGCTCACATTCTGCACATGAATCCAGGTCTCCCAGCGACCAGTTCCCAGCACGTCTCCTACATCTATGCGAGGAATCTGGATCTTCACTCCGGGCGTCGGGTCGGCTGCCACTGTGCCGACGGTCATCAATCCTACTACCACTCCCAGCACCAATGTTCCCAATGCCAGGCCCAATATCGTCCAAAACTTCTTCTTCATTTTCGAGCCTCCTTTTTGATTTTTGAGCTAGTTTGTTGGATGTTGGACGTTGGAAGTTGGATATCCAACCTCTAACCTCTAACCTCCAATCTGGCGTATCAAGCGAGTAAGTTACAGCGATTCTAAGCGGAGGGCGCCAGGTCGCCCTTGATGATCCCCGCGCTTGGGGCGAAGTCGCCTTTGATGATCCCCGCACTTGGGGCAAAGTCGCCTTTGATGATCCCCGCGCTTGGGGCAAAGTCGCCCTTGATGATCCCCGCACTTGGGGCAAAGTCGCCCTTGATGATCCCCGCGCTTGGGGCGAAGTCGCCCTTGATGATCCCCGCGCTTGGGGCGAAGTGATCCCCGCGCTTGGGGCGAAGTCGCCCTTGATGATCCCCGCGCTTGGGGCGAAGTCGCCCTTGATGATCCCCGCGTTTTCGGGAGCGAGATCACCTTTGATTATCCCGACGTTCTTGAACGATGCCAGGCTCTCGGCCATATTGAGGCTTAGCAAGAGGCCGAGGATCAGCGCCAGACTGAAGATGCACCACAGAGTTCTTTTCATTTTCATTTTCATTGCCTCCTTTTTTGTGAATGGCCTGGACTTGGCACCTCTCTGATCTCAGGCGATGTATTTCCTTTTGTTCCAGGAGATGCCAAACCCGTTACACTGTTCACGGATAAAACTAACCAGATTCTCCATACCCATGAAGTAATTCTTCTGCCCTGTTTGGACGTTTTCGACACTGCCGCGCCACTCAGGATTTTCGTCCTCCATCTCCCGCGGCTCTTCCCAGATGCGGATGAAGAAGGACACATACCTTCGTTGCTGAAGCGACATACTTTCTCTCCTTTCTACAGCAAATAAAAAACTGCTGTTAACTTTCAACAGCAGTATACCAAATAGGCGTCAATTTTCCGTTAGCGCAGCGTCAGTAAAACGTCAAGATCGCTTAAGGATCCGTCAGAGTTTTCCGGGTTTTTGTGAGGGGGGAAAGATTTGAGGATTATGAGGAGGCAATCAAAGCTGATGGTACGCTGTTTTGGCTCTTTCGAGTCTCTCGGGGGCTCCTGTTCTTTCGAAGATTTCGATGGCCTGGGAGAGGCATTGCTGGGCCCGGGCTACCTCTCCCCTGTCTCTCAACACCAGTCCAAATTCGTAGTAGCTCTTGCCGAGCTCATGTTCGTTTCCCAGGGCCTTCAATATATCTATGCTCTTTGAGAAATGACTTTCTCCTTCTTCCCACTGCTGCTGCCCCAGGGCCTTGACTTTTCCCAGCACCCGGTGCGCCACTCCTTCGAACACCGTGTCGCCAGTCTTGAGGGCCATTTCCAGAGAAGCCTGGCCGAACTCCAGGGCTTCTGTTACTTCGCCCAGGGCCAGGCGAATTTCGGCCATGATCCTGTAGGCTTCGGGCAAAAGCCATTCGCACTTGATGTTCCCACAAATACTCACCGCTTCTTCCAGGTGATCAATGGCCTGAGAGTGATCTTCTCTGTGGGAGAGAATCAGCCCCAGATTGGTGTGGGATATGGCCAGGCCATAGATGTCCCCTATTTCTTTCTCCAGTTCGAAGCTTTGGCGATGGTATTCAAAAGCCTGGTCGTAGTGGCCCTGACGCTCATAGACCACCCCAAGGTTGTTGTAAAGAACGGCGATGCCGTGCGTGTCCTCATTTTCGATTCTTATGGCCAGGCTCTTCTCGAAATGCTCGGTGGCGCGGGGATAGTCGTTCCAATTAAGGTAAATAGATCCCAGGTTATTATATATCCTGGCCCTCTCCTTTCGGCTGGCCACGTTATCAGGCAGGGTCTCTAACATATCCAGGCTTCGTTGGCAGAGTCTGATGGCCTCCTCATATTGACCCTGACGAATATTCAAAAACGCCATGCCACTATCCAGCCTGACCATCTCTAGTGAGGGGCCATCGGATTCAAGGATCCTCCGGCCAGTTCTAAAATGCTCCAGGGCCAGATCACGCCCCCCGTTCCTCTCATATACCCTGCCTATTTTACGATGAATCTCGGCCACCCGTCTTTTGTCCAACCCTTCACCTGCGCTGTCCAGCACCGATTTGTAGCTTTCTATGGCTTTCTGATGTTTTCCTACCAGGGCGTAAACATCGCCCAGGCCTTCGTAGATGGTGGCCAGCTCCTCCTCGCTCTCCGCGAGTTCTATCGCTCGCTGATAATAAACGATGGCCTCCTCATTGGCATAGAGTTCTCTGGCCCTGTCACCAGCCTTGATAGAATATCTCAGAGCTTTCTCCCTATCCCCTCCCGCTACGAAGTGATAGGCCAATTGGCTGACCCCCTCGTCGAGGCGATGGCGATATTCTATCTCCAAGGCTTCGCCCACTCGCCGATGCACTTGCTGCCGCCTGGCTCCGCTCATTTGCTGATAGGCCACTTCCCTGATCTTGTCGTGGTTGAAGTCATAGCTGCTGCCCTCCATGCCCACTTCGACCTCTTTGATCAACTGGGCACGCAGCAACCTGTCGAAGGCATCAAGGATCTCGTCCTCGCTTTTGTCGCAGGTCCTCTTGATGGTGTCAAAGTAGAACTGCTGGCGAAAAACCGCGGCTGTCTCCAGTACCTGGCGACTTGTCTCGTCCAAACGATTGAGGCGGACTTGGATGACGTCGCGCACACTGGGGGGAATCGGTACCTGGGCGTAATTGGTGGCGAAATCCTTGAGGTCTGTGCTCCAGCCATGCTCGTCTCGATATAGAATGCCTTGCTCGAAGAGGGAGCGAATGACCTCGAAGATAAAGAAGGGGTTGCCCTCCGTCTCTTGATATAGTCGGCGACTGAATCTCTCGCCCCCGCTTTCCATTCCCGCCATCTCTCTGATCAGGGTGATCACCTCTTCCAGGGTGAGGCGACGCAGGGTGATCCGCGAAAGAAGCCCGTCTTGATTGAGGCTGCGCATGGTATTTGTCAGCAAATCATTCAAATCTTCAGCGCGATAAGCCCCTATGAGCAGTATCCTCTCCCTGGTGACGTGACGAGCCAGGTATTGCAAAAGGGTGAGGGTGGCTTGATCGGCCCAGTGGAGGTCGTCAATAAAGAGCGTCAGCGGCCGTTGGCGTGAGAGAGCAACTAAAAACTGAGCAACTCCCTCAAAGAGGCGGCTGCGTTCCGTATCGGTGTTCAGGGGAACGCTGTTGGGGAGGTCTGGCAGGGCCTCACCCAGTTCGGGGACCAGCTTGCTTACTTCCCTTAGCCACAGGCTGGATATCTGAAGCCTGTTCATATTTACTGTTGGCAGAAGACCCCGCAGGGCCTCGACCACAGGCTGATAGGGCAACGCCATCTCGGACTCGTAGCACCGACCTATCAGCAGGTGAAAATCGGGTTCTGCTCGATCGAGCAACTCCTGTACCAACCGGGTCTTGCCAACGCCGACCTCACCATCAACGATGACCAGTTGCCCCTTTCCCTGGCTGGCGGCCTCCAGATGGCGGGTCAATTGGGCGTATTCCTTGTCTCTACCGACGAGGCTGGAGCTCAAATACTCTGGCTTCGGCCAGGGGCGAAGCGGTGATGGACGAAGTGGCCATTGGAGTTCAACGCCTGGTTCTCTCCTCGGTGCCTCCATCTCCCTGGCCGGGGGTTCCACCAATTCCTGGCGGAGTATCTGCTCATAGAGGGTCGTGGTCTCGGCCAGGGGAGGGACGCCTAATTCCCGTTCTGTGACCTCCTGGCATATTTCGTACTGGCGCAGGGCAGCGCTGCGATTGCCAGCCGCGTAGTACAGGCGCATCAGTTGGCGGTGGATGTTTTCCTGAAGGCTATCGCGGCCGAGTATCTTAATAGCGTAGGCGATGGCTCTCTCGTATTCGCCCTGCCTGCCACAATAATTGCTTAGTTCGGTAAGGGCCTCCAGGTGTCTTCTCTGTAACCTCTCCCGCTCGAAAAAGGCCCAGTCCTCGAATTCGAAGCTATCTCTGACGATGAAACCCTCGAGGAAATCGCCCCGGTACAGCTCCACCGCCTTGCTCCAGTTGTCCATCCTGGCTCGTTCACTCTCGGCTTTTTGGTCTAGCAGCTTCTCGAACTGCTCGACGTCCAGCCAGCAATCGGCCTCAGGGTTAAAGCAGAGGGTATTGCTTTCGGCCAGGATGTATTCTTCGGCGGGCTCGTTGCCTGGTGTCAGGTCGCGACGCAACTCGTAGAGGGTGTTGCGCAGGCTACCTTTGGCCTGACGTTCGCTGGTCTCTCCCCAGAACAGGGTGGCCAGCTTCTCTCGGGAATGGGCCTGGCGATTGCAGATCAGGTAGTAGAATAGAGCCTGGGCTTTCTGGGAAGTAATAGAGAGCGGAACATCGTCACGGATGGTGACAGGAGAACCAAAGAGGTACACTTTCAAAGCCGGCATCACTGCCCTCCTCAGGCCGGCGAAGGTTAAGAACAAGGCGGTAAGGGGTTATAGTTCACACCTTGCCATTGCAACTCAATCAATAATCTAAGGTTTCCTACTATTAAAACGTAAAAAGGCCGTTTTAGATACGGCCTGATTCTTAAAATTTTGCACCCAATTTCAAATCTATTCTCTCACCAGCTTTAACTCGCCGCCGCAGTTGGGGCACTTGTACAGGGGCGTCTTGACGCTGAATTCGCTGCCACAGTAGGCGCAGCGGCGCACGACCTTTCTCTCCACCAGGCCAGGGAAAACGTAGAGGTCCTTACCAGCCCGGCGCTCCCTGCGGCATTCGCCTCTCCGCTCCAGCACGCCGAGGGCCCGCTGAGCGGCCTCGGTGGGCACATTGAGCTCGGCCACGATCTGGGCCAGGCTGACCTCGGCGCTACCGCCAGCCCGGGCCAGGCCTACGATGCTGTCGGCCAGGCGGTCAGGCTCTAACTGCTGCTCCCGTCGCCAGGTGAGGGCACTCCAGGCGGCCAGGCCGCCGCCAATGGCGAGCAGGATCAGCGACAGCGGCAACCGCCCCGGCTCACGGGTGGCTGCGCACAGGAAAATGAGCCCCAGGACCAAAAGAATCACTGCCATGACAAAAGCGGCGATCAAAATCGTTCGTTTCATGATCATCCCCTCCATTTCCTGGTCGCCTCGGTCAGGGCCTGGCCGAGGTGGTTGAACATGTTGTTGATGGCCTCGTCGCTCAGGTCGCGCTGAATAACGGGCCGCGCTGCTTCCAGAAACTCTGCGGGGTGAGCACACAACCGGGCATCGTCATGCATCTTAGCTCTCAAGCCATCCCATTGGTTGTGAAAGGCGATCACCGCATCGGGCAATCGCACCTGGAGCCGCGGGAGGAATTCGCCGTGCATGCGCTGCTCCCCGATCAGCCCCTCGACGCTGGTCTGGAAGCTGCCCAGCCCCTTGCCGACGCTATCCAAAAGGGCGATGAGCCCTCCCACCGTCCCCAGCCCCTCCTGATAGGTATCGGTCTTGATGTTGAGCTCGATCATGGCTTCCAGGCCGGGCCTCAGATCACCAGGGCAAGGGACACGCTCTTTCAGGTTGTCCAGGACGTGACGAACCGCCCGCTTCACCGCCAGAGCCTCTCGCTGCACGTCGTCGTCCAGGCAGGTCAGCTCTCTCTTCAGCTCAGCGGCCTTGAGGCTAAGCTCCCGCCACTGACCCTGCAAGGCCTCCTGTTCGATCTGGAACTCCTGCTGGCGGGTCTGCCACTCCTCGCGCACCTCTTTCAGGTCTCGGGCCAGGATCTCCAGTTGGCCGAGGATGCGGTGTCGCTGGCGATCCAGCCCGGCGATGGAGATGAAACGGGTGATGAAGCCCAGACCTCGGGAGCGTTGGGAAATCTCCGCGTTGAGCTGGGCCAGCTTCGTCTCCAATGCATCCCGTTGGGCCTTGTATCGCTCCTCGCGCTCATTCAAGCGGGGGTTGAGCTGGCGCAGGGCCTTGACCTGTTCTTGGGCCTGAGCCAGTACAGTGTCGGCCTCCGCCTGGGTCTGGGGGATCAGTTCTTCCCGCAGTTCCGTCCTGCGCCTGGCCAGGAAGCGACGCTCCTCGACGGCCCGCTCGTCAATCAGGGATCGCAGCTCTGGGCCAAGGTTATCAAGTTTATCGAGCAGTGTCTCAGTCAGGCGGGCCAGTTGGGCGTCGTGGTCGGCCTTGAACTCCACGAAGGCGCTGTTGAAGCCCACCTGGATCTCCTCCACCTCGCGCCCTACGGCGTTGATCTTGCGCCGGTTTTCCAAGAGAAAATCGTTGAGTTGTTCCAAAGAGACGGTTCGGGGCATGTACAACCTCCGTGTTGCGTATTCCGTATTGCGTATTTCGTATTGCGTATTCCGTTTGAGCCTTACGCAATACGCACTACGCAATACGCTATCCCATCCCCACCCCTTTGACCCTTCCCAGGTACCGCCTTTTCCAGTTCCAGGTCAGTCGCTCCCAAACCGAGGTCCTGGCCATGTAGGGAGCTATCTCGGCGAAGGTGCCCTGCTCATCCCAGTAGAGGGGGCAGGCCCCGCAGCAGAGGTGGGCCAGCTCGCACTCCTGGCAACCGGGGGGCAGAAATTCCTTGTTTCTCCAGTAGCGAGCCGTCCGCCGATTCCAGAGGGTGGCGAAATCCTCGGTGAGCAGGTTGCCGATGCCCTCCTCGAAGCTGGAGCAGGGCAACACTGCCCCGTCGGGGGCGATGGACAGCAGGCCATCGGCCGCCGAGCACGACTGCGAGCCCAGACCGTGCTGGGCGGGGTTGAACAGGCAGTAGGGCACGGGCGAGTACCAGACGAAGCGCATCCCCCGCTCTTCCGCCCTGGCTTTGAGGGACAGCGCCAGGTCGCCGATGGCCCGATAATTGACGTCGGGCACGCCTACCGCCCCGCCGGTGCGGATGACCATGTTCATGGAGAGGTACTCCATGCCCATCTCGGCCAGGAAGTCAATGAGGGCGGGCAGGGCCTGCTGGTTCTGGTGGTTGATGGTGGTGTTGGTGTGGGTGTGGATGCCCGCCGCCCGCAGGTTGCGCACTCCCTGCACCGTGCGCTCGAAGGCTCCCGGGTGGGCCACCACTTCATCGTGGACGATGGCCTCTCCCGCCTCCAGGCTGATCTGGGCCGAGTCCAGCCCCGCCTCGGTCAATCTGGCCACGTAACTGGCATCGGCGCACCTGATGCCGTTGCTGATCAGATTGACCCTCATTCCCAGTCCCTTGGCGTGGGCGATCAGCTCTGGCAGGTCGTCGCGGAGGGTGGGCTCGCCGCCGGTGAAAGAGACGGTGGGTACCCTGGCCTGGTGCACGATCTTATCCAGCACCAGCCTGACCTGGTCGGTGGCCATCTCTGGCACCTGGCGGCCTCGGTCGGGGGAGCTGGCGTAGCAGAAGAAACAGCGGTTCTGGCAACGGTAGGTGAGGGCGATCTCGGACAGGACGGGGTATTTCCTCTCGTGGCTGCCGAAGGGAGTGATCTTCACCGCTGGAGCGCAACCGACCTTATCCTGGAGCAGGAGCGAGAGGCTCTGGAGCAGCTTCTCCATGTCTTCCTCGATGCGCTCCGGGGGCACGTCGTAGCGGTCGGCCAGTTCGGCTACGATGGCCTCGACGTCCAGCGGCTGGCGGTCGTAGAGGGCCTTGAGCATCACCGTGGCCGTGGCGTTCAGGTGGTGCACCCGGTTGGGCCGCAGGATGAGCAGATTGTCCTCCGGACGGACAAATATGTAGTCACGGGTGCTTTCTATGAAACTGCTGGCGAACTGATGCAGTCTATCGTTCATGATTATCAGTATCTTGGCTGCGACGGTGCCACCCTCCGATTTACAGCGCTATCATACTACAGATTGAGACGTTCGTCAAGCTGAGTTTGACAAATCGGCAAACTACGCTATAATAAACTTAACAACTGACATTTCAAGACCTTCGGGGCAGGGTGAGGTTCTCAGCGCAGTGCGGAGCCAATTCCCGATCGGCGGTATGGAACTAGCGACTAGCTGGTTCCGAGCCCGCGAGCCGCAAGGCTGATCTGGTGAGAGGCCAGAGCCGACGGTATAGTCCGGATGGGAGAGGGTCAGCGAGATAGCGGCAGGCTGGTAAGCCTTGCCCGAAATCGTATGAATACGCCCCGAGGGCCAACAGGTCTTCGGGGTTGTTTTTTCGGGGGTGGAACGATGGAGGCTCAACTTTCCAGGGAAATAGAAACCGGGGTACAACTGGCACGGGCAGGAGGGAGATCGAGGCTGGCGAACCGACTTTCCATCCCCGCCGGTAAGCGGGCGGAGTATCTGCTCGTCCCCCTGGCCTTACTCCTCTTCCTCGGCCTCTGGGAGCTGGTCGTGCGCCTGGGCGACTATCCGCCTTTTTTCCTGCCCTCGCCAGGGCGAGTGTACGCCAAATTCCTGATCGTAGTCAGAGACGGCACTCTGTGGCGCCACACCCAGGTGACCCTGGTGGAGATCTTCGGGGGATTGGCTCTGGGATTGACTACCGCCACCCTATTGGGCTACGTCCTGGCCAAGTCGAGGCTCGTAGAGCGTGTCCTCTTGCCCTACATCGTGGCCTCCCAGTCCATCCCCATCGTCGCTTTGGCTCCGCTGCTGGTCATCTGGTTCGGCTTCGGCAGCCTATCCAAAGTTCTGGTCTGTGCCCTGACGCTCTTCTTCCCCGTGCTGATCAACACCATCGTCGGTATCCGCTCAGCGGAAAGGGACCTGGTTGACCTGATGCGCTCCCTGGAGGCCACGCGCTGGCAGGTGTTCACCATGCTGGAGGTGCCGGCCGCCCTGCCTGTCCTGTTGGGAGGGTTGAAAGTGGGAGTCACCCTGTCGGTGATCGGGGCGGTGGTGGGGGAGTTCGTGGGCGCCGACCGCGGACTGGGCTTCCTGGTGAACCTGGCTCGCGGGCTGTTCGACACCCCCCTCATGTTCGTGGCCCTGTTCACCCTGGTGGCTATCGCCGTCAGTCTGTACGCGGCCGTAGCTGCCCTGGAAAGCTTGTTGCTTTCGTGGAGAAAGTAGGGATAAGGGACTAGGGACAAGGGATAAGGGACTAGGGCCTGGGGTGGGGATGCGGTTGCGTTGATGTCTGGGGGAACATGCTAATGATCGGGATAATTGGAGGTTTCACAATGGAGACGAAAATCCGTTTAATTCTAAATCCGTTGTTGTGTTTGGTTATCATCGCCCTCGGCGGCTGTAGCCTGGCCCAACCAACGGCCACACCGACGCTGCCCGCGCCGGAGACGATCACTCTGGCTATGGGTTTCATCCCCAACGTCCAGTTCGCTCCCTTCTACGTGGCCGAGGACAAAGGCTACTTCGCCGAGGAGAACCTGGCAGTCCGGTTCGACTACGGCATGGAGACGGACTTGCTCAAGCTGGTGGGCGTTGGTGAACTGCGGTTCGCGGTGGCCAGCGGGGATCAAGTCATCCTGGCCCGGGCACAAGGGCTGCCGGTGGTCTACGTTCTGAACTGGTATCGCCGCTTCCCCGTGTGCGTGGTCTCTTTGAAAGAAAAGGGCATCAATGGGGCGAAGGACCTGGTGGGCAAGACGGTGGGGATACCGGCTACCGAAGGGGCCAGCTACATCGGCTGGCGGGCCCTCCTTCACGCGGAAGGAATAGACGAGGCCCAGGTCAACCTGCAGGTCATCGGCTACACCCAGGTGGCCAGCCTCACCGAGGGTCGGGTGGATGCCGCCGTGTGCTACGCCCTGAACGAACCGGTCCAATTGCGCCAGGCGGGATACGCGATAGACGTGATCTACGTGGCCGCCCCCCCACTCCCCTCCAACGTTGGGGGGGCTGGGGGGGTCAACCTGGTCTCCAACGGCCTCATCACCAACCAGCAGACCATCGCTGAGCGGCCGGAGTTGGTCCAGGAGCTGGTGCGGGCGATGCTGCGTGGGCTGAGATACACCATCGAACACCCCGACGAAGCCTTCGCCATCTGCAAGAAATACGTGCCAGAGATCGCTGGGGATAACGAGGCCCTGCAAAAGGCTGTCCTGCTTGAGTCAATAAAGTTCTGGCAGGGCGAGCGATTGGGCCATTCCGACCGCGCCGCCTGGGAGGAGTCCCAGCGCTTCATACGTCGGATTGGGCTCATTGACGCCGAGGTGGACGTGGAGACAATGTTTACCAATCGGTTCGTTGAATCCCAATGACGTGTTGCGTATCGCGTAGTGCGTGTTGCGTATTGCGTAGTGCGTATTGCGTAACCTCAAACGGAATACGCAATACGAAATACGAGAGCGGAAATGACCATCTACCCTGCCAGCAAGTCAAATCCTGATATGATCCCCGTTTTGGCAGCCGACGAGATAACCGTGACTTTTCAAGGGCAGCAGAGTTCCCTCGAAGCCCTGGAAGGTGTTTCTTTGCAAGTGGACGCCGGGGAGTTTCTGTGTATCGTCGGCCCATCGGGATGCGGCAAGTCAACCTTGCTGCAGGTTCTGGGTGGCCTGGTGCGGCCCACGAGTGGCAGGGTCTACCTGGACGGCGCGCTGCTGACCGCCCCTCGCCGCCTGATCGGCTTCGTGTTCCAGAAAGCTAATCTGATGCCCTGGCGCACTGTTCTCAGGAACGTGACCTTGCCGCTGGAGATCCAAAAGGTGGAGGCAGCCGAGGCTCGCAGGCGGGCCGGGGAACTCCTGAAGCTGGTGGGGCTGGAGGGCTTCGAGGACGCCTATCCCCACGAGCTGTCAGGGGGGATGGAGCAGCGGGTGGCCATCGCTCGGGCCCTCGTCCACGATCCGGCCATCATGCTGCTGGACGAGCCTTTCGGCGCCCTGGACGCCATCACCAGGGAGCAGATGAACCTGGAGCTATTGCGCATCTGGGAGGCGAAGCGCAAGACAGTGGTCATGGTCACTCACAGCATCCAGGAGGCCATCTTTCTGGCCGATCGCATCCTGGTCATGAGCTCCCGGCCGGGCCGCATCGAAGCGACCGTCTCCGTTCCTCTCCCCCGGCCTCGCCGCCTGGAGATGCTGTACAGTCCTGAGTTTGGGGTCTTGTCCACGCGCGTGCGGCAGGCCATCCAGTGACAAGAAAAAGCCGCCAGGTTGCGAAACCTGAGCGGCTTTTTATTTGCTACCGATCATCTGTAGTAGGGTTCAGAGCTACGGGAAGGTGTCCGTCTTTGAAGCCTCTCCAGCTTCCGCTGCAGCCAGCGGCGCCAAAGAATGGGCCTCAAGCCTTGCCAGGCCTCCTCAGCTTCCTGCTCCCTGCGTCTTGCATCTTGCTTCCTGACTTCCCTGCCGCTGAAACGCTCCCTCACGTATAGATCAGCGATGCGCTGCACCTGGCCCTGCCCCTCGGGTAAGACAGTGATCAAAGCGGCAGCGTACTCGTAAGGCGTCTGGTGTCGCTGGTACTCGATGCCCAGCCGGCGGGCAAAATCGCACAGCCTCTCGTAGACTCGCTCCACCAGGTTCAGCTCGCTCAGCTTCCTCTCACGCAAGGTCCACAGTATCGCCAACCCTGCCGGGATCGAAAGCAAAATCAGGCCCCCTAACCAGCGAGTTGCCTGCGACCTCGCCTGGGCCCAGTCAGAAGTGACCCCACTTACAGCATCGTCGGGCAAGATATCATCACGGAGCCTCTCTGCATCGCCCTGAGATTTGCCTTCGTTGCGGTCTTCCGACGACTCAGCCACCCTGGGGGGCTGGGGTCGAACTATGAGTGGCTCCGAGGCCGTGGGCTCGAACTCCACCCAGCCGTAGCGAGGGAAGTAGACCTCCACCCAGGCGTGGGCATCCCGCTCCCTCACCCGGTAGGCTCCGGTCGCAGCATTGTATTGGCCTTGGCTATAGCCGGCTGCCACCCGGGCCGGAATGCCGATAGCCCGAGCCATCACGGCCATGGCCGAAGCGTAGTAGTCGCAGTGGCCCTGGCGGACATCGAACAGGAAGTAGTCCACGCCGTCCTGGCCCGCGGGCGGCGCCTCGATCAGCTCGTTGTACTTTATATTCCGCAAATAGCTCTCCAGAGCCGTGGCTCTGTCGTAGGCATTGTCGTAATCTGGGAATTTCAGCACCATCAACTTAGACTTGGACAAAGATGTTATGAAATCGCTGCGTTCCTGGTCAACGTGGATTATCTGCTCGAGGAGAAGGTGCCCAGGAGGTTTGATCCTCGTGATCTCTTCCGCCAGCTCGCGCACGCGCGACGGTAGACTGTCCGGCAACTGAAGATAGCGGTCCAGGATCCAATCTGGATAGTCGTCTCCGGCGGCGCGCAAGCTATCTTCGTCGGCCGCAGAGAGGGAGGAGACGACGGTATAGCTCTGGCCCTGCTTCAGGTGAGAGCGACTATAAAGCATCGAGACAGGGGTAATCACCTCTTCATTCTCGGCCAGGTAGGCCCTGGCCTCCTCGCCTGGTGGAACAGGGGGCACATAACTCACCACCGCCCAGGCCGGCAGACCCACCCGCTGAGGCTCAGCGGCGGCGAAGAGCAAAGTCCTGCCGGGCAGAAATGTGGTGATGGTTTGAGTGATCTCCTGGCGCAGCTCGTATTCAGGCAGCGCCAGATGAGAAGAATCGTTGGCTTCCAGGCTAATGCTTTCTTTATCTTTGTTGAGCCAGCCGGAGCCGGTGTACTGGTCGTAGACGGCCGCCCGCCAATATCGTCCCGCTGGGGACTGCACGTCCATCACCGCCGCCTCGCTGAGGTGGACGGGCCCTGTCAGGCCCAGCACATTGCCGAAGGGATTGGGATAGACCGTGCCATAAGATCTAACGGCGGAGAAGAGGCGATTCCAATTCTCTTGTACCTTCAGCCAGGGTTTATCCAGAAACGACCCTATGTCGGAAAGTTGCTGGCTAGCGGCAGCACTGGGCGTGAGCCAGGCGAAAGTGATGACCACGAGGGAAAAGATGACCCCGGCCCGAAGGAAGGCTGCGCCGATATCAGAGCTGTAGTTGACCCTGGCCATTCGCCACTCTCGCTTTCGGATTGAGAGGGTGGAGTACATCACCACGAGTAGGGCGAAGAAAAGATAGGCCACCAGGTACGACTCCAACCGTGGGGAGGCATAGTAGAGATTCCAGAGCAGGACCAGGCCACAGGGGACAATAGATTCCCAGACCCTGTGCTCGCGGAAATTATACCAGGCGGAAAGATAGCCCGCCAGCCAGAGGATCAGGGCCAGGAACAGGACAAAAATGAGGTTGTCCTCGCTGGTGCCGCCGTGCGTCGCTGTCCACAGCCACTTGTTTAGGCGAATCCCCAGCTCAATCAATTTTTCACGCCAGGTGAACTGAGGGGCCAGGAGGTTCCCTCCCAGGAATGCCACCCATGCTATCCCATAAACCAGGCTGAACAAATGAGCTATCACACCAGGGAATATGCTCTTAGCCAGGAAGAAGCCAGCGAGCGCGGATCCCACCACCACCAGGTATAGAACACCCAGGCCCTCGGCCCATTCGGCGGTGTGGATAGGCCAGGCCACGCTGAGGAGCATACAAATTATCAAAACAAGAACTGTCCATCCTTCTCGCAATCTCGATTCAGACCTCATTTTTGGCAACACCTGCTTTCATTACATCACATCACGATTGTGAAGCAAACCGCGGCGCGTTTCAACTGTAATACTGTCAAGCAGACAAAAAGGTTCACCGTTCAGGTGTATGGTAGGGGCGCCCCGTCAACGTGCCAGGCACTTGCGAATAGCCGAGCGATTGAGCGATCTCACCTGGCCTGGAAGCACTGCAGCCCGCAAGAAGCCTATGGAAGTGCCTGGCACGTGAACGCTTAAGAAAGGTTCACGGCCCCCTCTGCGTCCTGAGAATAATTATACTCCAAAAGAAGATGGAAGGCAAAGCTGCAAACTTTTCACCAATCAAACAATGTGGTATAATATCAATGCAGCACCTCTACGGACGGCAGGCAGGAGGGAAGAATGGCCAAGAAGCCTCTGTTTCCTGGGCAACTGGATGATGAAAACGTCATCATCTACGAGCGAAGGTATTGGTTTACGATCCTCGAGTGGATAAGGCTACCTTTTCTTTTCCTGCTTATCTCTTCGGTGGTTGCCTGGGTTGTGACTACGCTGTTGGGACCTACCTCAGTCTTGAGCCTCGTCTTTTATGGCCTCGTCATTATGGCGATAGCCTGGCTGGTGTGGCAAGCCCTGAATTGGGAGAACGATCGCTACATCGTAACCGACAAGCGAGTGATTCACATCGAGAAAGTATTTCTTACGCTAGAGAAAAGGGACGAGGCGCCTCTGACCATGATTCAGGATGTCTTCGTCGAAATGAAAGGGCTCATGACTCACCTGCTCTACTTTGGCAACGTGACCATCCATACTGCTGGCACATTGGGCACGATCCGTTTCCAGGGCATCCGAAAGCCTCGCAAAGCCCAGGCCCAAATCCTAGCTTTGGCGTCACAGGTTCAAGCAGCGATCCCCATGGAGGAAACGCCAGGGGTCCAGGCTGTCCGCGAAATACTTGGTTGGCCCAAGCCGGAACCCAAACCCCTTCCCCCCACTGCCGAGGAGCTGCACTGGGAGAGCGAGAAGCGAAGACGGGAACAATTATCAGAGGTGATCAAGATGATGTTTTTCCCCAAGCCGGTCTTCGGCGAAAACCAGATCATCTGGCGCAAACACTGGTGGGTTTTGCTCAACGAGATGGCCTCTCCCCTGCTTGTCTTTGTCATCCTGTTAATCCTCTGGGCAGCGGTTTCCCTACGCTTTGGTGTCAACTTCCGGTTTGATTTGCTTTTTGGTATCTCCCTGGTCGCAATTTCCTTGTGGATCACCTGGTTAGTCACAGATTGGTGGAACGACCTTTACGTCATAACCGATGATCGCGCCATTGACATCGAAAAAATGCCTTTCGTCCGTGAAGAGCGTAGAGAGGCTGACCTGGACAAGATACAGGACGTGCGTTACTTGCAGGAGGGTTTTATCGCCCTCAGGCTCGATTTCGGCAACGTGCGCCTGGAGACAGCGGGCGGGATAGAGGCATTCACCTTCGATTCTGTACCCCATCCCAGGGAGGTACAAATCGAGATTTTTAGGCGGATAGATCGCTTTCATCGAGAAATAGAGCGACAGTTGCAGGAGGCGAGACAGTACGAATTCCTCGACCTGTTGGGCCGCTATCACCAAAGGGTCCAAGGCAACAGCGGAACCGAACCCTGAGTTGCAAACTCTCGCTCCCCCTCGCCTACATCGTTGACAAAAGCGAGCTTTCGTGATATATTTCAAGTGCCTTTAGCCGAGCGAAAGGAGGTGATTGCCAGAAGCCTCAATTCTCAGTGGAAGAGAGTTTCAGCACGACAGATTTTTTAAGGAGGAAAGAAGATGTTCAAGAACAAGAGATTTTGGGCTTTATTGGCCCTGGTGACGGTCGTGGCTCTGCTGGTCACGGCTTGCCGACCAGCAGCGACGCCGACGCCGGTGCCGCCAACGCCTACGCCGCCACCACCGCCGGAGAAGCTGAAGGTGGCCTTCGTCTACGTGGCGCCCATCGGCGACCTGGGCTGGACCTGGGCCCACGAGCAGGGGCGGCTGATGGTGGAAAAAGAGTTCGGCGACAGGGTCGAAACGGCCTACATCGAGAACGTGCCCGAAGGCCCCGACGCCGAACGGGTCATCCGTGACTACGCCCAGAAGGGCTACGACGTCATCTTCACCACCAGCTTCGGCTTCATGGACCCCACTGTCACCGTGGCTGGCGAGTTCCCCGGCAAATACTTCATGCATTGCTCCGGCTACAAGACGGCCGAGAACTCAGCCACCTATTTCGGGAAGATCGAGGAACCTCGTTACGTCTCTGGCCTGGTGGCTGGCAAGATGACCAAGGCGAACAAGATTGGCTACGTGGCCGCCTATCCCATCCCCGAAGTCGTCCGGGGGATCAACGCCTTCACCCTGGGGGTGCGCGCCGCCAACCCGAAGGCCACGGTGCACGTAGTGTGGACCAACACCTGGTTCGACCCGGTGCTGGAGAAAGAGGCGGCCGTGGCCCTGCTGGACGAGGGTTGTGACGTCATCGCCCAGCACCAGGACACCACCGAGCCCCAGAAGGCCGCCCAGGAGCGAGGGAAGGTCAGCATCGGCTACGACTCGGACATGAGCCAGTTCGTGGGGGACACGGTGCTGACCAGTCCGGTCTGGAACTGGGGTGTCTACTACGTGGAGCAGGTGAAAGCTGTCCTCGACGGCACCTGGAAGACCCACCAGTACTGGGGTGGCTGGCAGGACGGCATCGTGGACCTGGCTCCCTTGAGTGACAAGGTGCCGGACGACGTGAAGAACATCGCCGACGCCGAGATAGCCAGGTTCAAGAAAGGTGAAGCCACTATCTTCACCGTCTTCACCGGCCCCATCAAAGGCCAGAATGGTGAGCTCTCCGTACCGGCTGGCGTGAGCATGACTGCCGAAGAGCTGCTCAGCATGGACTGGTTCGTGGAGGGCGTCGTCGGCGAGGCCCCGGCCAAGCCGCCGGTGGTCACAGAGGTGGAGAAGCCGAAGGTGGCCTTCGTCTACGTCGGCCCCACGGGCGATCTGGGCTGGACCTACGCCCACGACCAGGGACGCCTCTACCTGGAGAAGGAGCTGGGGGTGGAGACGGCCTACAGCGAGCTGGTTGCGGAGGGCCCTGACTCAACCCGCATCATCCGTGACTACGCCGAGAAGGGGTACGACGTGATCTTCGCCACCTCCTTCGGCTACATGGACTCGGTCATTGAGGTGGCCGCCGAGTATCCGGACACAATCTTCGAGCACTGCACCGGCTACAAGACGGCCGAGAACGCCGGCATCTACGACGGCCGGGGCTACCAGGGGTGGTACCTGGCGGGCATCGCCGCCGGCAAGGTGACCAAGACCAACGTGCTCGGCTACATCGCTCCCTATCCCATTCCTGAGGTGGTGCGCAACATGAACGCCTTCACCCTGGGCGCCCGCTCGGTCAACCCGGATGTCAAAGTGCACTCGGTGTGGATCTTCACCTGGGTGGACCCGGTGAAGGAGCGGGAGGCGGCCCAGGTGCTGCTGGACCTGGGATGCGACGTCATCGCCCGCGAGAGCGACTCCACCGAGCCGGACAAGCTGGCCGAAGAGAACGGCGTCTACGCCATCGGCTACAATGCCTACGTGCCCGCCGTGGCGCCCAACGCCCTGCTCACCTCGCCCATCTGGAACTGGGGCGTCTTCTACAAGAAGGCGGTTCAGGCGGTGATGAATGGCACCTGGACCAACACCCCGGTCTGGTGGGGACTGGCCGAGGGGCTGCTGGACCTGGCACCCTTCGGGCCGGCGGTGCCGGATGACGCCAAGGCGCTCATCGAGCAGAAGAAACAGGAGATCATCGCCGGCACCTTCGACGTTTTCCACGGCCCGATCAAGGACAACACGGGCGAGCTGCGGGTGCCAGACGGGGTGGTCATGGCCGACGAGGAGAAGCTGGCCTTCGACTGGCTGGTCGAAGGGGTCGTCGGCATCATCCCCAAATAGGCCATAGATCGTCAAGGGGGTTCTGGTAGGTGGCCAGCCGCCTGCCAGAACCCTTTTCGTACAGGGGTTCGTAGTGGCGACCTCAGTCGCCCTGGCCCATTGTGGACGACTAAAGTCGTCACTACGAACAGGGGTTTGTAGTGGCGACCTCAGTCGCCCTGGCCCATTGTGGACGACTAAAGTCGTCACTACGAACAAAATCGCAGGATGAGGAGATGTCCACAGATACCCCATTGGTGAGAATGCGGGGAATCACCAAGCGTTTCCCCGGCGTGCTGGCCAACGATCGCGTTGACCTGGAGGTGCAGGCGGGCCAGGTTCATGCCCTCCTGGGCGAGAACGGAGCAGGCAAGACCACCCTGATGAACATCCTCTCTGGCCTCTATCGGGCCGACGAGGGAGAGATCTACATTCGAGGGCAAAGGGCCGACCTGCAATCGCCACGCGACGCCATTGACCTGGGGATCGGCATGGTGCATCAGCATTTCATGCTGGTCGAGCCGCAGTCAGTGGCCGAGAACGTCATCCTGGGGCTCAAAGCACCGGGCTTCTTCCTCGATATGGCGCGCATCGAGCGCAAGATCGCCGAGTTCTCCAGGCAGTATGGTCTGCAGGTGGACCCCCGAGCCCGCATCTGGCAGCTCTCGGTGGGGGAGCAGCAGCGGGTCGAGATCCTGAAGATGCTCTATCGTGGGGTGGACATCCTGATCATGGACGAGCCCACTGCCGTGCTCACCCCCCTGGAGGTGGAAGAGCTATTCGTCACCTTGCGGCGCATGGCCGACGAGGGGAAGGCCGTCATCTTTATCAGCCACAAACTTGGCGAGGTGATGGCCATCTCCGATCAGATCACCGTCTTGCGCGGCGGCAGGGTAGTGGCCACGGTGGACACCGACCAGACCACCAAGGAGGAACTAGCACGGATGATGGTTGGCCGGGAAGTGCTCTTCCGGATGGAAAAGGCACCTGTCGAACCAGGCGAGGTGGTCCTGGAGGTCCGCAACCTGCGGTCGCTCAACGACAAGGGGCTGCCGGCTCTGAGGGACGTTTCGTTCGCCATCCGCCAGGGGGAGATTCTGGGAATCGCGGGGGTGGCAGGGAACGGGCAGCGAGAGCTGGCCGAGGTGGTTACCGGGCTGCGGAAGACAGCGGATGGATGCGTACTCATTGCCGATTGCGACCTGACCAACCGTTCCCCCCACCGGGTGATCCGGGAGCAGGTGAGCCACGTGCCGGAGGACCGGCTGGGAATGGGCCTGATACCCAATCTGGCGGTCAGCGACAACGTGATTCTCAAGAGCTACCGGGACCCGCCCCTGGCCCGGGGGCTGTTCCTGGACCGCCTGGCCATCACCCGGTTTGCGGCCAGGCTGATCGAGGCCTTCAGCATCCTCACGCCGAGCCAGGAGACCCCGGTCAAGCTCCTGTCCGGCGGCAACCTCCAGCGCACCATCCTGGCCCGCGAGATCAGCGCCAGCCCACGGCTGATGGTAGCCGTACACCCCACGCGGGGGTTGGACATCGGGGCCACCGAGTCAGTGTGTAATCTTCTCCTCAAGCAGCGGGAAGAGGGCGCGGCCATCTTGCTGATCTCGGAGGACCTGGACGAACTGCTGAGCGTTAGCGATCGCATCGCCGTGATGTACGAAGGCGAGATCATGGGCATTGTGGATGCCGAGGAAGCGGATATTGAAGAGATCGGGTTGATGATGGCGGGAACAAAGGGATTAGGGACCAGGGACAAGTGACTAGGGACGTTGGCAAGGTCCCCCTGATCCCTTGTCCCTGATCCCTAGTCCCTTGTCCCTGATCCCTAGTCCCTTGTCCCTTGAACTTTGGATTTTGGAGTTGGAACCATGCGACTTATCATCGAAAAACGCCTCGAATATTCTCGCCTCATTGCTTTCCTGGTACCCATCGCCTCGGTGGTCTTGGCGTTGCTCGCAGGGGCGGTGTTGCTGGCTTTGGCCGGGGCCAACCCGCTGACGACTTACAAGGCGATGGCTCTGGGAGCTTTCGGCGGCAAGTACAACGTCTCGGAGACGATGGTCAAAGCCGTCCCGCTGATGCTGTGCGGCCTGGGGGTGTCCGTTGCCTTCCGCATGCTCTTCTGGAACATCGGCGCCGAGGGGCAGTTGGCGGTGGGGGGGATCGCCGCTGCGGGGGTGGCGCTCTTCTGGGCAGATCGCATTCCAGGCCCCCTGTTGCTGCCAGCGATGGTCGTGGCCGGCTTCCTCGGCGGTGCGCTCTGGGGCCTGATCCCAGCCTTGCTCAAAGCGTACGTCCGCGTCAACGAGATCATCACCTCGTTGATGATGAACTACATCGCCATCCTGTGGGTGGAGCACCTGTTCTACGGGCCGTGGAAGGACCCTCATGGCTACGGGTTTCCTGGCACCGCGCAGTTTCCACAAGCAGCCCGGCTGCCGCGACTGCCCGGCACTCGCATCCACCTGGGGCTGGCCTTCGCGGTGGTGGCGGGCCTTTTGATTTGGATTGTGTTGAGGCGCACCAAGTGGGGCTACGAGATCCGCGTGATCGGCGAGAATCCCAGGGCGGCGAACTATGCCGGGATCAGCATCGTGCGCAACATCATCCTGGTGATGATCCTCAGCGGGGGGCTGGCCGGCCTGGCGGGGATGTCCGAGGTGGCCGGCATCTCCCACCGCCTGCAGAAGGGGCTGACCGTGGGCTACGGCTACACCGCCATCATCGTGGCCTGGCTGGGAAGACTGAACCCCTGGGGAGTGTTGGTGGTCGCCATCCTCCTGGCCGGGCTGCTGGTGGGTGGCGATCAGATTCAGATCACCATGCAGCTCCCCGCAGCGGTGGCCCTGGTGTTGCAGGGGGCCATTCTGTTCTTCGTGCTGGGCGGAAGCCTGTTCACTCAGTACCGTATCCGCCTCACGAGCAGAGGAGCAAGGGAGCAGAGGAGCGAGAGAGCAGAGGAGCAAGGGAGAGCTCACCTCCGCGCCTCCGCACCCCAGCCCCCCTGCTCAAAAATGGAGGGGTAGAAAAGTGATCGCACTTCTTGGTTCCATCCTGGCCGTCACCGTTCGGGCCGGGACTTCGCTGGTGTATGCCACCGTCGGCGAGATCTACACCGAGCGATCGGGAATCCTCAACCTGGGAGTGGAGGGGATGATGATCATGGGGGCGGTGTCCGCCTTCGCCGTGGCCTACAGGACCGGGAGCGCGTGGGCCGGGGTGGCGTCGGGGATCGTCGTGGGCGGTCTTGTGGCTTCGATCCACGCCTTTCTGACCATCACCCTGCGGGCCGATCAGACGGTCAGCGGGTTGGCCCTCACCATCTTCGGCAGCGGGCTGGCCAGCTTCCTGGGGCAGCGGCTTGGTCCAGGCGGCAGCCCCCTGGTGGGTCTCATCGGGCCGAAGTTCGGCAAGCTAGAAATACCGGGCCTTTCCTCCATACCCGTTCTCGGCAAGGCCCTCTTCGATCAGGACCTGCTGGTCTATGCCATGTACCTGCTGGTGCTCATCGCCTGGTTCTACCTGCACAGGACCCGGCCTGGCCTCCACCTGCGGGCGGTCGGCGAGAACCCCCAGGCCGCCGACGCCATGGGAGTGAACGTGGCCACCACCCGTTATCTCTACACCATCCTGGGCGGGATGTTGGCGGGGCTGGGCGGGGCACACCTGTCCTTGGCCTACACGCCGGGATGGACGGAGGGGATGACTGCCGGACGGGGGTGGATCGCCGTCGCCCTGGTGATCTTTGCCACCTGGAATCCGCTGCGCGCGGTGGTGGGGGCGGTGCTCTTCGGGGGGATCAGCGCCGTGCAATTCCGCATGCAGGCCGCAGGGACCACCATCCCTGCCGCCTTCCTGGGGATGTTACCCTACGCCTTCACCATCCTGGTATTGGTGATCATCACCTGGTGGGAGGCGTTCAGCAAGCGGGTGGGCGCCCCGGCTGCCCTGGGGCTGCCCTACGCGAGAGAGGAGAAGGGGGTATAATCTTGACTGAACACGTGTATATCGAAGACATCGCCGCCCACCAGGGCCAGGAAGTGACCCTCAAGGGCTGGCTTTATAACAAAACGGATAAGGGGAAGCTGCAGTTCCTGTTGGTGCGGGATGGCACGGGGGTCATCCAGGCTGTGGTCTTCGAGGACGACGTGTCCCCTGAGGCGTTCGAAGCAGCCAAAACGGTTACTCAGGAGTCATCCCTGATCGTTACCGGCACCGTCCGAGCCGACAGGCGAGCGCCGGGCGGATACGAGCTCACGGCAAGCGAGGTCGGGATCGTGCAACTGGCTGAGGAGTACCCTATAACCCCCAAGGAGCACGGGGTGGAGTTCCTGATGGATCACCGTCACCTTTGGCTGCGTTCCTCCAGGCAGTATGCCGTTCTACGGGTGCGGGCCGAGGTGGCGCGGGCCATCCGCCATTGGCTGGATTCCCACGGCTTCATCAACCTGGACACCCCCATCCTCACCCCCTCCTCCTGCGAGGACACCACCACCCTCTTCGAGACCGACTACTTCGGGGAGCGGGCCTACCTCGCCCAGAGCGGCCAACTGTACAACGAGGCCGAGATCATGGCCTTCGGTAAGGTCTACTGTTTCGGCCCCACTTTTCGCGCCGAGAAGTCCAAGACCCGCCGCCACCTGCTGGAGTTCTGGATGGTGGAGCCGGAGATGGCCTGGGCCGACCTGGAAGAGTGCATGAGAGTCGAGGAGGAGCTCGTTAGCTACGTCGTCCAGACGACGCTGAAGAATCGAGCTGAAGAACTGAAGATTCTCGAGCGCGATACGACGTTGCTGGCAAAGGTGGAGCCCCCGTTTCCGCGCCTCACATACGATTCGGCAGTGGAAATCCTCAACCGGGACGGCGTTCCCATCGCCTGGGGCGAAGATTTCGGGGCTCCTCACGAAGTGGCCCTGGCTGAGCACTTTGAGAAGCCGGTCTTCGTCCACCACTATCCAACTCACTGCAAGGCATTTTACATGGAGATTGACCCGGAGCGGCCGGAGGTTTGCCTTTCGGTGGACCTGCTGGCCACCGAAGGATACGGCGAGATCATCGGCGGTGGCCAGCGCAGCGCCAGCTACGAGTATCTGGAACAGCAAGTGGAGCAGCTTGGCATCTCTCGCCGGGCCTACGAGTGGTATCTCGATCTGCGGCGCTACGGATCGGTGCCCCACTCCGGCTTTGGACTGGGCCTGGAGCGAACGGTGGCCTGGATCTGCGGGGTGAAGCACATCCGGGAGACGATTCCCTTCCCCAGGATGTTGGGGCGTATCTATCCATAAAAACTTAAGGAGGGTGCAATGACTATCGGTTATGCTGAGCAATTACTCGATGTCATAGAGGAACTCCCGGGCGAGAAGGTTTTGGAAGTGCTAGATTTTGCCAAATTTCTGAGATGGCAGGATTTAGCCGAGGCCAGGGAGATAATAGAGTTCGATGCTTGGGCAGAGAACTTAGCCAAAGAGAAAGGGTTCACTCATTTAACTGAAGAGGACGTGGCCCAAATCGTTCACGAATTCAGGAGAGAACGTTGATCATCGCTTTGTATGACATAGTAGGGATTCACGGATAGTCCAGATTTTGGCAGGTAGCGTGGTCATCTAAATCTGACACAAACGCGGGCCTGGGGGGCAATGGCACTAGCTTTTCAGGCTGCATGGGGATGATGAATCTTGAGAGCTAATTCGGGTAACCGCAGGGTGGTTTTTATTGCTGCACTTTACTCCACCCGTGAATCCCTATGACACCAACATATTCATCGAAACGTGCCGAAAAGTTCTATCACAGCGAATGGCCTGAGGATTTTGATGTGGAATTCGAGCAACGGCGCTCCATTGCCCACTTGCTCTCCCCAACCTCCCCAGAGGATGCCCTCACCGCTTATTACGCCCTCTACCATCACCGCACACAGCTCTTCACTCACGGCCAAGAGGTCATCGTCGGTTTCCTCGCCATCTGCCAGACAGCACATGACCTTTTCACCCCCCTGGTGGTGATGCGAGCCGACTCCGACGACGTACTGGCCGCTCTTATATCCGATCACCTGGACGAGGGGCGGGAGTATCTGTTCGCGGTGAAAGAACAAATGGCCTCGGTCTTGCGGCGATGTCTCACCACCTGGGATGAACACTATAACCTGATCTACACTGTTGACGAGGAGAGCTTCCGACCGCATTCTCGTTGCCTTGCCGAAGCAAGGGAAGGCCGTTTCCCTCGCTTTGAGATCAGGGACGGCGAAGACGTGATAGCGGCTGCAGGCCCAAACTGGCGCTCGCCCTATTTTGCCGAGGTCGGCGTCTGGACTCAGGAAAGCCACCGGGGGCGGGGCCTGGCTAAGGCGGTGGTCTCGGCCTGCACTTCTGAATTGCTGGAAGAAGGGATCAGGCCCCTCTACATCGTCGCCGAGGGCCACACGGCTTCGATTCGGGTCTGCGAAGCTCTTGGCTATCGGTTCTCTGGTTACAAGGAGTTCTCTTGCCAGGGCAGGCTAAGACCGAAGCAGTGGTCGTCGCCAGCGCTATCAGGGCACAGGTAGGGGAACCTTTTTAAGGCCACCAACGTCCAATATGCTGGAAGAGGAAAATGCCTCTCCACAAAAACAAAGAGGTAAAGGAGAATACAGTCATGTCCAAGAGAGTTATCATCAGCCTGCTAGTTTGCCTGGCATTGCTGGCCGTAACAGTTGGCTGCGCACCCTCAGCCAGCTCTGTTGAGGCACCAAGGTCCATAGAGCGCAGCATCACCGTCGTTGGGGAGGGCAAAGCCTCGGTGTCGCCTGACGTGGCCGAGGCCAACGTCGGCGTAGAGGTGCTGGCCCCCACAGTGAAGGAAGCCACTGAGGAAGCCAAGGAACGAATGATGGCCATCATGGCCGCGCTCCAAAAGGCGGGTGTCGCCGAGAAAGACATCCAAACCTCCAACTACAGCATCTACTTCGAGCGCTACCCTGAGATCAGGGCCATGGTCGAAGCAGAGCCACTGGAAGTAGAGGGCAACTATCGAGTCTCGAATATGGTGCGGGTCAAGATCCGCGACCTGGACGAGGTGGGGGCCGTCATGGATGGGGTGATCGAAGCTGGAGCCAACAACGTCTACGGCGTCAACTTCACCGTGGACGATCCCAGTGAAGTGAGGAGCGAAGCCAGGGGTAAGGCCATTGCCAACGCCAGGATCAGGGCGCAAGAGCTGGCGGACCTCAACGGAGTAAATTTGGGCGAGGTGCTCCAGATCAGCGAAGTCATTGGCGGGCCGTTTCTTACGAGTGGGATATCTGTACCCATGGCTGCGGAATACGGCGGTGGAGCTGGCCCCATCTCCCCTGGCGAGCTGGAGTTCAGCGTGCAGATACAGGTAACTTACGCCATCGTGCCATAGCTACAAAAGCTCTCTCAATCTATCCCGCTTCTACAACAGGGTTATGAGTCCTGGTGACTCATAACCCTGTTGTGGATTTTGCATAAATGTAGAAAATAGGTTATAATAGTATTAAACGGCAAAGGCGACATCGAAACGATAAGATAGACAAAAAATGATTCTAGCTGATTATATTTCCATAGGTATATATTGGCTTCTGGTCATTATATGGGGTCTTATCGTGCTGGTATTCCTGACGAGATACGAGCAGCCCAAGGCCCAGGAGCCCAGGGTTGCTACTATCGCCAGAGTTGTTCTACTTTTGGGATTTGCAGTCCTGGCCATTGATAGCATCTATTTCAGCGTCTGGTTTACGGCCAAAGATGAAGCGTCCAAGATTAGCCTGTTTACGAACCTGATGCAAAGCGAGTATCTTCTCATTCCCAAGGTTGGCTTGCTCATGGCTGCCATCGCTACGCTTGTTATGGTATGGAGACGGAGGATAAGAGAAATTGACAAGGAAACAGAGAACCTGAGGAAAATCTCTACTCTCAACGCCATCGCCGCCACGGTCAGCCAATCTCTGAATTTGGGGGAGATTCTAAACAGCACTCTGGAAAAGGTGCTGGAGGTGATGAGAGTAGAGACGGGCGGCATAGCTTTGATGGATGAGCAGACCAATGAACTGTCTTTTACCGTTCATCGCGGCTTTCCTGAAAAGTTGCTCCACGAAGCGGATTCGCTGAAACCAGGGCAAGGGCTGACCGGACGGGCCGTGCAGTCAGGGAAACCGATCTTAGTAGAGGACATCTACGGGGAAGATGACCTCTCGAAGATAGAGTTGAGGATGAAAGAGGAGGGGTTTCGCTCTTTTGCCTGCATACCATTAGGGGCCAAGGAGAAGGTGCTTGGCGTGATGGACATTGCCAGCCACGACCTTCGCCACTTTTCCACTCAGGATGTGGAGTTGCTCACCTCTATAGGCAATCAAATCGGCGTAGCCATTGATAATGCCCGGCTTTTCCACGACTTAAACGAGGCGTACAAGGACCTGGCGGCAGCGAAGGCTCATCTTTTTCAATCAGCTAAGCTCTCAGCGGTCGGGGAGTTTGCGGCCGGGATCGCCCACGAGATCCGGAACCCCTTGACGACCATAATCGGCGATGCCCAATTGCTGATGGCAGATATGAAGCCAGGCCAACCGGAATACGAGTCCCTCAAAGCCATCGAACGGTCGGGACAGCGTGCCAGCGAAGTTATCGCGAACCTGTTGAGCTTCTCCCGGCGGGAGGAGTATGAACTCATCCCCATAAATATAAACGACTCCATCAATAGCGCCCTCTCCCTCATCGCTTATCAGATCGAGAGGTCTAATATCACTATAACCAAAGACCTGACTGCCGATCTGCCCCTCGTGTCAGCCAGCACCCATCATCTCGAAGAGGCCTGGATTAACCTGCTGCTCAATGCACGAGATGCGATACCCGCCAAGCAAAGGGGCGAGATTCGCATCACCTCCCGGCTGGATGGGTCTGGCAAAGCTGTCCAGGTGCTTATCTCAGACACTGGTGTTGGTATCTCCAAGGCCAACCTGGAGAGGATGTTCGAGCCCTTCTTCACGACCAAGGACGTGAGCGAGGGCACGGGCTTAGGGTTATACCTCACTTATAAAATCATTGCCCGGCATAATGGGAGTATCGAGATAGACAGCGAGGAAGGGAAAGGAACAACTGTCACCGTGACCCTGCCGACAGAAAATCAGATTTCGACCGAAAAGCAGGATTAGTCCCTTATTTGTCTTGGAGGTGACCCATGGCCCTCATCCTGGTTGTTGATGATGACAAAGATGTTGCTGGGACCATAGAGCGTACCCTTCGGCGTAGGAACCATCAGGTGGTTGTCGCCTACAGTGGTGCTCAGGCCCTGCAACTGATCCAACAACAGTGTCCCGACCTGGTGGTGCTGGATATCATGATGCCCCGTATGGATGGCATTGAGGCCTGCCAACGTATACGTAACCTTCCCAACGTGGCCTCTGTGCCTATCCTGTTCTTGACGGCCAAAGGCAAAATCGAGGACAAAATCGAAGGCTTCGAGGCCGGGGCCGACGACTACCTGACGAAACCCTTCGACCTCCGAGAGCTGGAGTTGCGGGTGAGAGCCCTTCTGCGCCGTAGTATGCCCACTGAGGCACCCAAAGCCCCCCTGGAAGTTGGCACCCTCTCCCTCGATCCCCGCACCTTCAAGTTAAACGTGGATGGCAAGGTCCTTCTCCTTACCCCTGTGGAGTTTGAGCTGCTTTATTACCTGATGGAACACGCCGGCGAGGTCATCTCCACCGAGAGATTGCTCCAAGAAGTGTGGGAGTATCCCCCAGGCACGGGCGACCCTAACCTGGTCAGAGCGCATATCAAGAACATCCGGGGCAAGATCGAACCCTCACCCGAGGATCCCATTTATATCAGAACCGTTTCCCGCCACGGCTACGTCGTTCAGGGATAGCGATTTCCGCTTTGCTGGCCTTCCAGCAACCTCGGCTCCGACCGTCCCAAACAACGGCCAAAACCCTCCCGCCAGACGCTAGTCCACCATTGGACTAGCGTCTGCCTTGAACGGCTCCCGTCCAAGGCACGTCGCCCCCCATTTAGATAACTGCGCCCCAATTCCCATTTAACCACCTCGAAGCTCAATTTTCTCCCCAAACATTTTTATCCTCCTGCCTTCACGCCAAATTCATGTTAAATTTACGCTTCCTTCACCCAAAACATGGGCGGAATCTGCTATAATGCAAACAGTTCAGAAAATTTGCAACCATTTTGCCCACTTTGGGATAACTCTTCGGCAGACAAAGAAAAGAAAGGAGGTGTGAAAATGGCAAAGGATAGGACAGGTCTCATGACCGCCAGGGAGGCTGCGAAGTACCTGCGAGTGAGCATGTTCACTCTGAGCAGGATAGAGAGCAATGGTGGTTTGGCGCCTTACCGTACTCCCGGCGGGCACCGCAGGTACAGCCTCAGGATGTTGAACGAATATCTCAACAATAGCCGCAGATCTTCCCGCCGATAGAGGAAGGACAGGGTGCAACGCTGGATTTTCGAATCCTTGTTTAGCATCAAAGTGAGGGAGACAGGTTTGGGCTTGCGCTGAGTGGCGCGAGGGAAGCATCAAGATGGCAAGCGAAGCGAGTCGGGGAACGACATCCACGGTCAGCTTGCTAATCCGCCAGCAGTAAGCAGGAGGGTGATATGGCGGAAGAGGAAATGATCATCCTTACCGCAAGAGAAGCTGCTGAGTATCTGCGGGTGAGCCTATACACTCTGAGAAGGATGGAGAGCGATGGGAGCTTGATTCCCTTCCGCACTCCTGGTGGCCACCGCAGGTACAGCCTCAGGATGTTGAACGAATATCTCGAACAGAGTCGCCTATCTTCTCGTCGCCGGAGGTCGGGGAGCGAGTCCAGGGTTAAGTAGCCGACAGGGGCCTCGCCGGCTGATTGCCGAATCGGAAATAGTGGACACCGGACGCCGGCGGGCTAAGGAAGCGCTGGAAGGAATACCCCAAGCGGCTACAAGGGAGGGTTGTGGGCAGGGAGGAGCATGAACAAGCACATTTTGATCGTCGAAGACAGCCTGATTCAGGCTGCACAGTTGAAGGACTTGCTCCAGAAGCATGGCTACCGGGTCACGGTTGCCACCAATGGCGAAGAGGGCCTCGCTACAGCGCGCAAGCGTAAGCTGGACCTCATCATCACCGACATCAGTATGCCGGTGATGGACGGCTACGAGATGTGCCAGGCGATTAAACATGACGGGATGCTCAAGGACATTCCGGTTATACTGCTCACGGTATTATCGGACACGGAAGACGTTATCAGGGCGCTCAAAGCGGGAGCAGACTATTATCTTACCAAGCCATACCAGGAAAATCATCTCCTGTCCCGAGTTGAATCTGCTCTTGCCAAGCCGGTGCGACAGAAGAACGAAAGGACAGCGGAAAAGTTGGAGGTTGCCTTCGGCGGCGAACGTCTCGTCCTAACCTCAAACCGTCAGCAGATATTGAATCTCCTCCTCTCCACGTATGACGACGCTGTCCAACAAAACCGCGAACTGATCAAGACGCGGCGCGAACTACAAGAGATCAATAAACAGCTTCAACAGGAAATCATCGAGCGCAAGCAGGCGGAGGAGGAGATTCGACGGCTGAAAGACTTCAACGAGAGTATCGTCCAGAACATGGCCGAGGGCATCGCCGTGGAGGACGCGGAGGGGCGCATTATCTTCGTCAACCCGGCTGCAGCTACCCTGCTGGGCTACTCGCCCCAGGAGCTGTTGGGCCAGCACTGGACGGTCATCGTTCCACCCGATCAGCACCCCAGCGTCCGGGCAGCCTGCGAAAGGCACATGCACGGCGAAGCCGGCCGCTACGAACTCCAGTTCATCCGCAAGGACGGCACCCTGGTTCCTGTCCTGGTCAGCAGCAGCCCTCGCGTTGAAGAAGGTCGCTTCGCTGGCACCCTGGCCGTCTTCACCGACATCACTGAGCACAAGCAGGTGGAGGAAGAACTTCAACAGAGTCTCAAGAGATTGCAAAGAACATTCGATGAAACGGTCAATGCCCTGGCTTCGGCAATCAAGACGAGGAATCCTTATACGGCTGACCATCAGCGGCGGGTAACTCAATTGGCCTGTGCCATTGCCAGAGAGATGGATCTTTCTGAGGAGCAGATCGAAGGGATCCGTGTGGCGGGGCTGATTCATGATATCGGCCAGATAAGTGTACCTATTGAAATTCTCAGTAACCCCGATGAGTTAACCGAGTTCGAATACGGTATAATTAAGGCCCACCCTCAAATCGGTTACGAGATATTGAAGGCCGTGGAATTTCCATGGCCAGTGGCCGAAATCGTGCTCCAACATCACGAAAGGCTGGATGGTTCTGGGTATCCTCAAGGGCTGTCGGGGGAAGAGATTATGCTGGAAGCGAGGATCTTAGGGGTAGCTGAAGTCGTTGAGGCCATGGCCTCTCGCCAACCTTACAGATCGGCCCTCGGCATATATAAGGCCCTGGAGGAAATCTCACAAAATAGGGGCGTCCTTTATGATCCTGCAATAGTAGGTGCTTGCTTGAAGCTTTTCCGCCAGGAAGGGTTTGAGTTCGAGCGAGAGATGAACGATCGCGAGTGATGGCTAAACAGGCGATGTGCATCGTCCCAGCTAAGCGGTTTGGTAAACCGAGGAGGGGAGATGGAGGAAGAGGCGTTGATTTACAATCTGGAAGAGAGGATTGCCGAACTGGAGGAAGTCAACGATGCGCTGCTGTCCAGAGAGGAGGAACTTGTCACTCTCAACAAGATTAGCGTTGAGATCAACCCATCACTTGATCTACAGGAGATCCTGGAGAAGGCCCTGGACATCGTGTTGTCCTCGATGGGACTGGAGACAGGTTTTATCTTCCTGTTAAATGAGGCCAGAGGCGAGTTCGTGTTGAAAGCTCAGCGGGGAATGAGAGGCCAATTTAGCCGAGAATTGGTTACTATGAAAGCCGGGCGCGATTTCCCAGCCGTGACCCCTGAGTTGGAAAGACTCATCGTGGTCCAGGAAACTTCCGAATATCCCCGGCTGGGCAGGTTCATGCGGGACAGGGAAGGGTTTCACTTCTACATCAGCGTGCCCCTGAGCGCCAGGGGAAAACTGGTGGGGATCATGAACGCTTTCAGCCGGAGCTATCCTCCGCCCTCTCGAGTCAATTTGCTGGCGACCATTGGCCAACAGATCGGGGCGGCTATCGAGAACGCGCAGACGTTTCAAAACGTGGTTCGGGCCAAGAAGGAGTGGGAAGAGACCTTCGACGCCATCACCGAAGGCATCTTTATGCTGGACGAAGAATTTAACATCCTGCGGGCAAACATCGCCTTCGCCAGGATGGTGGGCACTATACCAGCCAAGCTCATTGGCCAGAAATGCTACCGGGTGTTACACGATCAGGGTGAACCTCCCAACTACTGTCCCAAGGTTGAGACCGTGCGGACGGGGGAGCCTCACACCATCGAGGTGAGGGAGCCCACGCTGGGAAGAGATCTGCTCCTGTCTTCCTATCCCTTGCGGGACCCGAAGGACAATGTGGTCAGGCTGGTCCAAATCGTCCAGGACATCACTCTGCGGAAACAACTGGAGACCCAGCTTGTACAGGCTGAGAAACTCTCGGCCATTGGGCGGTTGGCCCAGGGGATCGCCCATAACCTCCTCACTCCGCTGACAGTCATCAGAGGCCGAACCCAGCTTATCTTCGAAGAGGCACGAGATTGCTTCGAGGAGAAACTGCCATCCCTCCTGGGCCGGCTGGCTGGCCATGAGTTGGAGACGCCCCCCAACATTGCTGAGGTATATGATAACATACGTCAGGAGTTGTTTGCCATTGGGCGAGGGAGCCAAACCATGCAGGAGATCATTGATAACCTGATGTACAAGAGCCGGCGGGAGCAAGAGGAGCACAAGCAGCTAATTGACATCAATGATCTGCTATGGCAGGAGTTGAAGTTCCTGGATGGGGACCCGCGCTTCAAACACTACGTCGAGAAAGCTTACAATTTCTATGAGACCCCTTTGTACATTGAAGGCATCTACAGCGACTTCAGCCAATCCTTTTCCAACCTCATCAAAAACGCCGTAGATGCCATGGAAGGTTGCGAGAAACCGGTGCTAACCATTACCACACGCTGTAACGACGAGTGTATCTACGTTGACGTCCACGACACAGGAGTAGGTATCCCAGCGGAAGACATCCCCCACCTTTTTGAGCCCTTCTTCACCACCAAACCCATCAGTGGGGGCACCCTCAGGGGGACAGGGCTGGGGCTGCACAGTTGTTATCAGCTCTTGCGTCCCTATGGTGCTGAGTTCGAGGTGAAGAGCCGTCCAGGCGATACGACTTTCACGGTGAAGATACCGCGACAGTGAAGCGTGAAACGTGAAGCGTGAAACGTGAAGCGTGAAACGTGAAGCGTGAGGGGTGCAGAGGTGCTATCTCCTCTGCTCCCTTGCTCCCCTGCTCCTCCGCTCCCCTGCCCGTTTTTCAGGCCGCACTCCGCCACGGTAACTGGGGGCAATGATGGCGAACACGGTGCAGCGGGAGAAATCCAGGATGCGGGAACTGAGGCGGGGATTTGTCTTCTCGAACTCCTCTACTGATTCTTGCATGGTGATCACAGTAGGCAATCGAGCGTTGTAGCGGTGATTGAAAAGCTGAAAGAGCTTCTCCTGGGCCCAGGTCGTCGCGCTCTGGGTACCCAGGTCGTCGAGGATCAAAAGGGAAGCATTGCGCACTTCTTCAAAGCGCTGGTCGTACGAAACCAGGCTCTGGGGGCTGAAGGTGGCTCGCAGGTGATCGAGGAGGTCGGGCACGACGACGAAGAGGGCCGAATAGCCACGGTCCTGCCGATAGTTGGCAATGGCCGCCGCGAGATGGGTTTTGCCGCAGCCATAAGGGCCGGTGAAGACCAGCCAATCCACCGGATTCTCGGCGTATCCCTTGGCGATAGCGAAGGCCCGCTTGAGGTTCTCGTGCTCCTCGCGAGGGAGCTCGTGGGCCCGCAGGTCGAAGGTCTGGAAGGTCTTGTCGCTGTGGAGGGAGAGGCTGGAAAGCTCCGATTGATCCTGGCCCACCCCGCTGCGGCGGAAGTCGGGAGCCAGGATGGTGACAATCTCCGCCAGGTCGGGGTCCACCAGCCGCGAGCGAAGTCGCAGATCAATCTCCTCCAACTCGCGGTTGGTGGTGACGATTGTGGGTAGCCGGGCATTGTAACGGTAGTTTAGTATCTGGTAGAGCTTCTCCTGGGCCCAGGGGGTGGCACTCTGGGTGCCTAGATCGTCGAGGATCAGCAGGGGAGCAGTGCGCACTTCCTCGAAGCGCTCGTCGTAGGAGACCTGGCTGGTGGGGGCAAAGGTGGCCCGCAGATGATCGAGGAGATCGGGCACCACGACGAAGAGAACCGGTTGACCATTAGCGATGCGGTAGTTGGATATGGCCGCTGCCAGGTGGGTTTTACCGCAGCCATAACCCCCTTTGAGAATCAACCACCCTACGGATTCCTGGGCGAAGTGTTTAGCCCGCTCGTAAGCTCGCCTGAGGTTCTCTCGCTTCTCGGCGTTGAGCCCGATGCCTTCAGGTTTAAAGCTCTGAAAGGTCATGCGGGAAAGCTCGCCCAATTGGCTCAAGTCTCGCAAGTCCGACAGGCGTTTGGCATCCAATTCCTCGATCTTGCACTGGCAGGGGTAGAGCTTGCCGAAATCGGGATGGCCAAAGGGCACGTCCTTGACCAGATACCCAGCCCCTTTGCAAACAAGACAAACGTCGTTACTCCTAAGTCCTGGACTCTTCGACGTTTGACGTTTGAAGTTTGACGTTTGACGTTCTTCAGTGTTCGATGTACTCGGCATACTTTCCTTCGATGTATCTACGGCGATCTTCTTCAGAATCTCTCCTGGCCTTTTCACTGTCCTTCCCTTCGGTTGCCCAGCGCTCCAGAACGCGGCGCACGTAACGCCAGTGGCGAGCATTGTGCTCCACGGCTATCTTGAAGGCTTCCTCGATCCAGTCGGCGGGGTAAGTCTTCTCGGCGTCCCTGAGCTCCTCGGCGATGAGGGGGGTGAGCAGGCCAACGTTCTGTTCGTAGAGGACGAAGATGTTGGGCCGTTCTACCTCCAGACGTACCTCACTGGGCAAGATGGTTGCGTCGAGCTCCAGTTCTCCGCGAAGTATCTTGTCCACCGTCCTCCGCCCAACGTCGGTGTTCATGAAGTACCAATCGTCCCGCTCATCACCCTGCTGGGCTTGTCCTGAGCCTGCCCTGAGTGGGGTCGAAGGGCCCCGCCGAAGGGCCATCACGTGGAGGAGGGTGCCCCGGGCCACGGCTCGCTCCAGAGCCTGCCCCAGGCACTCCTCGGGCTTCTGTCCTGGCTCTCTAAGCCCACCCAGCAGCCCCCCATCGGCCTCCAGTTCTCGCCGGCTCACGTATCGAGGGTAGCCTTTCTTCTGATGTAGCAGCCAGAAGATGTGCAGAGTTACCTTCAGCTCGGCCAGGTCATCTATGGCTGGCAGGAGCTTGCTGAAGAATAAATTAGGCAAGGGGGTGAAGTGCACCTTGCCGGCGGGGAAACCGGAGAAGCCTTTCATTTTAGAGTCCCAGTTCTTCGCGAAAAAGTTCTAATTCGTGGAATTGGGCCAGTTGTTTCTGGAAAAACAGAGAGATTTTGCCAGTGGGGCCGTTACGGTGTTTGGCCACGATGACATCAGCGATGTTCTTCATCTCCGTGTCAGGGTTGTATATTTCCTCACGGTAGATGAACATCACCACGTCCGCGTCCTGCTCGATCGATCCGCTTTCTCTCAAATCGGAGAGAATGGGTATGTGATCCCTACGGGCTTCGACGGCGCGGGATAGTTGGGAGACAGCCACCACAGGCACGCTCAGTTCTCTGGCTAACCCTTTGAGCGCGCGAGAGATAGCGGAAATCTCCTGGACGCGGTTCTCCGCCCGGGCGTCTCCTCGCATCAACTGGAGGTAGTCAACGATGATCAGATCGAGACCGTGCTCAGCGTGGAGGCGGCGGGCCTTGGTTCGCATCTGCAAGGCGGAGATAGAGGGCGTGTCGTCAACGAAGACGGGCACCTCTGAGAGGATACCTGTCGCCTCGACGAAGAGAGGCCACTCATCGTCTCTCAGGTCACCCAGGCGCAATCTTTGGGAATCTATGCCCGTCTCGGCCGAGACGAGACGCTGCACCACTTGCTCGGAACTCATTTCCAGGCTAAAGAGAGCCACGCGCTGGTTGTATTTGCGGGCGGCATTCTGGGCAATGGAGAGGGCAAACGACGTCTTGCCCATGCTGGGCCGGCCAGCCACGACGATCAGGTCGGAGGGCTGCAACCCTCCCAGCAACTTGTCCAGCATGGGGAAGCCCGTGGGGATGCCGATGAGTTCGCCACGATGTTGGTACAAATAGTCTATCCGGTCATAGTAGGTACCGATTATCTGCTTGATCGGCACCAGGTCGCGGGCGATGCGGCGCTGAGAGACCCCGAACAGTACCTGCTCGGCCCTGTCAACCACCTCGTCCACGTCTTCAGTGTCCTCGTAGGCAATGGCCGCGATCTGCCCCGCCGCGCCAATCAGTCGGCGCAGGATGGCTGTGCGCTCCACGATGCGGGCATAGTACTCCACGTGGATAGCCGTGGGTACAGCATTGATCAGAAAAGTGATGTAGGCTGCCCCGCCGACCTCCTCCAGTTGGCCGCGCCGCTCCAGCTCGTCGCAAAGGGTGACGAAGTCGGCTGGTTCCCGCCGGTTGTGGAGGTCTCTAATGGCCTCGTAGATCCAGCCGTTTTTCTCGCGGTAGAAATCCTCAGGATTGAGAAAGGAGGCCACTTTGAATATAGCATCGGGATCTAAAAGAAGCGATCCCAGGGCTGCCTCTTCGGCCTCGGTGTTATGAGGCGCCATTCTCTCGGACTCGTTCATCATCTCACCGTATTCTCAGTTCTCCTCTTCGCCCAGGGCGTCGAGGTCAAGGGTTTCAACGAAATCGCGGAAAGCCGATAGCTTCTCCTCATCAGAAGGGCCTATCCCTTCGTCAGGCGTTATAGCAGCTCTTTCCATCACTAATTCGGCCACGAAGATAGGGGCTTTGGCTCGCACAGCCAAAGCGATGGCATCGCTGGGTCGGGAATCTATTTCTATAGGCCGACCGTTGTTGTCCAAGACGACACGGGCGTAGAAGGTGTCATCGCGCAGATCGTTTATCAGGATGTGCGACACTCTGGCTCCCATCTTGATGATGACTGCTTTCAGCAGGTCATGGGTAAGGGGGCGAGCTAGCTCGACCTGCTGTAATTCGAGGGCAATGGCCTCAGCTTCGAAGGGGCCAACCCAGATAGGCAAATACCTTTCGCTATCTACATCTTTCAAGATCACTACCCGATGCTGGGACATTAAACTTGCCCTTATGCTGTCAACCGTTACCTGGATCATTTTCGCTGTCTCCTCTCCCAGTCGTCCTATGAAGCTACCGCCGTTTCCTGACGTTTTTGATTATACCACAACAGCCCAGAGCACACAAATTCGGGGCCACTGGATAATCAGCCATTTTGTAGTATACTTCATCCGAGCCAACCTCGCAAAGAGTTTTGGACAAAAGCCGCCTGTGAGTTTGACACAGGTGGTCTTTTGTAATATACTGTCGGCTAACCACACCCACAAGGAGGCCCGTCAATGAGCTCTGGTAAAGACTTAAGAAACACGATTCTGCTTGGCCTGCTTATTTTATCCCTGCTTCTCTTGCCACGTCTTTCTTCCCCCATCGGGGCTTCCCCGCCTACCCTTCTCATCAGCGAGGTGTTGTACGATGCCCTTGGAAAGGAGCCAGATGAGGAATGGATCGAGATCTACAACGCGGGAGCTACTACCATTGACCTCTCCAACTACAAGGTCGGCGACGAGGAGGAGCAGGGCAAGGGCGAGGGGATGCTGCAATTCCCGGCGGACAGCTCCATTAACCCCGGCCAGGTGATCGTGGTGGCCAACAAGGCCACAGCTTTCTTCGACGCCTGGGGGTTTAACCCCGATTACGAGATGGTGGCTTCGGACGAGGACGTGCCAGACATGATCCCCTACACCGCCTGGGCCAGCGGCAGGGTCGAGCTCAGCAACAGTGGCGATGAGGTATTGATCCTCGACGACGACGATGCCATCGTGGATGCCATGTCCTATGGCAATAAGACCACCTACTTCGACCCTCCCTGCCCTGGTGTCGCCGCCGGCCATTCGCTGGAGCGCTCCCCGGCCAACGTAGACACCGACACTGCCGCGGACTGGATTGACCAGGAGTTCCCCAATCCAGGGTCGGTAACTGTGCCCACGCCCACGGCCACCGCCACGCCTACCAGCACCCCAACGCCAACCGATACACCTACGCTGACGGTCACGCCCACCGTCACCCCTACGCCGACGACGGTCATATCCAGGGTCTACCTGCCCCTGGTGCTTAAGGGGTTCGACTAAGGCGCGGACGAGGAATAACGGACTGACCGGATCATCCTTAAGGCGGGGGAATGACAAGAGCGGAGTGCTGTCAACGGATTCGGGGCACGGTAAGATCGGATTTAACAGACGGATCGGCAGGATAACGGATCGGGGGACTTGAGTTGACGAGGAATCCGAAATCCTGCCCATCCATGTTCTAAAGCGGAGGGCAAGGGAAATGAAGAAGCTCATAGCCGGGCTTGCCGTAGTTCTACTCCTAAGCGGCGGGGTGTTGATGGCTGCGGTAATGGGTGCCAGCGCCGAAGATGCTTGGCTGTCGGAGACGCCGACCCCAACCGCCACGCCGGATAGCACCATCACCCCTACCAACACCTCGACGCCTACGGCAACCACGACCCTTACACCGACGGCGACGACCACATTCACCCCCACGGCGACCATCACCCCCACAGCGACCATCACCCCCACGTGGACACCCACCGCCACGCTTACTCCCACAGCGACGGCGACAGATACTCCCCCACCTACACCGACGGCGACGGCCACACCCACCACCATCCCCGTCCGCCCCGAGGTGGTCATCAACGAGGTGGAGTACGATTCCGTCCAGTCCGGCCCCGACGCTGCCTACGAGTGGGTGGAGCTTTACAACAACGCCTCTTCGCCGCTCGAGCTGGCCGGTTGGACGATAAGCGACAACATGGCCACCGATTCGATTCCCACGGTGATTATCCCCGCTAACGGCTTCGTGGTCATCGCCGCCGCTGAGGATTTTTACACCAACTACCCCGATTTCACAGGCACCATCGTTTTCATCGCCGACGGCAGCATCGGCAACGGGCTGGGCAACGATGGCGACCGCCTGATCCTCAGGGACAGTGCGGGGACGATCGTTGACCAGATGTCCTACGGGACGGACACCACGGTCTTCGATCCGCCCTGCCCCGACGTCGCCGCCGGCCATTCGCTGGAGCGCGAGCCGACGGGCTACGACACTGACCAGGCGAGCGATTTCGTGGAGCGATCTATCCCTTCGCCAGGGGGTGCCCCCATCCCGACCCCCACGCCCACCACCACTCCCGCACTCCCTCCCGTGGCTCCCCTCCTCGTCAGTGAGGTCTGCTACGACGGCACGATTTCCGGGACCGAGGGCGACGAGTTCGCAGAGATCTTCAACCCCACCGGGGAGACGGTAGACCTCTCTCTTTACAAGGTCGGTGACGAGGAGACGAAGGGCAAGGGCGAGGGGATGTATCGCTTCCCGCCGGGGACGACGATCGGCCCTCGCGGTCTGATCGTCGTAGCCAAGAACGCGGCCCAGTTCCAGGCCCGCTTCGGGTTCTATCCCGACTTCGAGGTGGTGGTCTCAGGCGCGGGCTACACTGATACTCCAACAGTGCCCAATATGGATAAGTATGCCCCCTGGGCCAGCGGCAGTTGGGCCCTCTCCAATTCGGGTGACGAGGTGGTGCTCCTGGGCCCCGCCGATGAGATCGTGGACGCCATCGCCTACAAGTCTGGCGACTATGCCGCCGTGGGCGTGAGCGGCAACATCTCCGCCCCAGCCCCCCGGTCGCTACAGCGGGTGGGCGCCGGCGATAGCAATGACATGAACGCCGACTTCGCCGTCGCCGCGCCCAACCCTGCTTCCCTGACGGACCTCCCCGCACCGCCTCCCTGGTTTCCGCCGCCCGCCCCGCTGCCCGGTGGGATGTGGGCCTACTTCGGCTGCATCCATTCCCACTCCACCTACTCTGACGGCAGCGGTCCCCCGCGTTACGCCTACGCCGTAGGCCGGGCCAACGGACTACACTTCCTGGCCCTCACCGATCACTCCCACTATCTTAACCACACCTGGTGGGCCGATACCCTGGCCCAGGCCGAGGCCGCCACCGTGGATGGGGCCTTCGTGGCCCTGCGTGGCTTCGAGTGGACAGGTCGGGTGGAGGGCCACATCAACGTCTTCGAGACCGAGGGCTATCCCTCTCGTGACGATCCCGATTACGACAGCCTTGGAGAGATTTACACCTGGCTCGCTGCCCAGCCCGAGGCCATCGCCCAGTTCAATCACCCCTTCGCCGACAGCGACTTCAACGACTTCGCCTACCACCCCGCCGCCGACGCCATGATTGCCCTCCAGGAGGTGGGGAACGGCAGCGGGAGCCAGTACTTCACCTTCGAGGGCGCTTACCTGCGCAGCCTCTACGCCGGCTGGCACGTGGGCGCGACCAACAACGGCGACACCGAGACGCCCGATTGGGGCGCCGATACCCCCCACCGCACGGGAGTGGTCGCCCCGGCTTTGACCAAAGGCCACATCCTGGAGGCCCTGCGGGCGCGGCGCACCTTCGCCACCGAGGACGGCAACCTGGCCCTGGCCCTGCGCGCTGGCGAAGCCTGGATGGGTTCCATCGTCCCCCAAGCAGCGGCCATCACCTTTTCCGTAGACGTGGTGGATCCGGACGGGGAGAGCGTGAGTCTGGAACTCTTCGATAGAGGGCTGGTGGTGGCCAGCGTTAGCTTCTCAGGATCCACCACATACACCTGGACGCCCACCGCGCCCGGCGTGGCAGGCCACTTCTACTTCGTGAAGGCTACCCAGGCCGACGGCGACACCGCCTACACCAGCCCCATCTGGGTGGAAGGGGTAGCGCCAGCCGACGTGGTCCTGCTGAACGAGTTCCTGCCCGCCCCCCGCAGCGTGGACTGGGATGGCGATGGCACAGCCGACTACAACGACGAGTGGATCGAGCTGTACAACGCCGGCCCGGCGGTGGTGGGCCTGGGCGGCTGGCAACTGGACGACGTGGCCGAGGGGGGCAGCGGCCCCTACACCATCCCCGCCGACAAGATCATCCCGCCGGGCGGGTTCCTGGTCTTCTTCAAGAGGGACACCGGCCTCGCTCTGAACAACGACGAGGACTGGGTGCGCCTGATACGCCCCGACGGGATGGTGGCCGACGAATACCACTACACTCGCAGCCCCGGCTACGACCGCAGTTTCAGCCGCACCGTGGACGGCGGCGGCCACTGGACGGCCGATTACGCCGTGACCATGGGTGCCCCCAACCGCCCCCCCCCCAGCCCTCCCCCGCCGCCGGGCCCGGCTTTCGTGACCATCGCCGAGACGAAGACGATGGCCAAGGGGACCCTGGTCATCGTCGAGGGCCAGGTGACCGCCCCGCCAGGCATCTTCGACGAGCAGACCTTCTACGTGCAGGACAGCACGGCGGGGATCAAGGTCTACTTGCGAGAGGGGGAGTGCCCCGTGCTGTCCGAGGGGGACAGGGTGCGAGTCACCGGCCAGCTCTGGGACTACTATAGTGAGCGAGAGATCAGGGTGGCCGGACCGGGAGACATCCAGCGCCTGGGCGAGGGGGAGCCTCTGCAGCCGACCATGATCAAGACAGGCGAGGTGGACGAGGCCCACGAGGGATTGTTAGTGCGGACCGTCGGTGCGATCACGGGCTGGGAAAAAAGCGCCCTGTACCTGGACGACGGCAGCGGAGGGGCCAAGATCTACATCAAGGGGGCGACGGGCATTAAGCGGCCCTGGGTAGAGAAAGGCGAGGTCTACAGCGTCGTCGGCATCGTCAGCCATTACAAGGACGAGCACGAGCTGCTGCCGCGTTACCAGAGCGACATCTCCCTCTGGCCGGGGATGTTGCCCGTGACTGGTGGCGAGTCGCCGTCGGGCTAGCGCGGGGTTAAAGGCCCCGCGCTAAAAGGACGAAGCCCTACGGGCTGGCTCTCAGCCCCCGAAGGGGGCTTTGTTCTCTCAACGCGGCGGTAGCGCCGCACGTGCTTGCATTGGGGGAAGTGTCGTGTTATAATGCAGTGTGCGGTGAAACGATAAGATACTGATAGGAGCTAGGCAGTTTTTTGAGGAGACAGGAAATGTCCATAGTCCAAGTCCAAGCACAGTTGTCCACAGATGAATTACTGAAGGCCGCTGGTCAGTTAAGCCAGACCGAGCTAGAGCAGTTTGCGCTTCAAATCGTTGCCTTACGAGCGCGACGCCAAGCTCCCAGTCTGCCGCAAGGTGAGGCCGGGCTTCTGTTCAAGATCAATCGAGGGTTGCCACCAGCAGTTCAGAAGCGATACGACGAACTGGTTGCCAAACGGCGAGCGGAGTCTCTTACATCGGATGAATACGACGAACTGCTGCGCCTGACAGACCAAATCGAGAATCTGGAAGCTCGTCGTGTAGAGTATCTGGCGGAACTGGCACGCCTGCGCCAGACCTCTCTTACCGAGCTGATGGAAGACTTGGGTATTCGGCCTCCTGCTTATGCCTGAAGGACACATTACCGCCCAACAGAGACGTGCCGTGGCAGAGCGTGCCCAGGGCTGTTGTGAGTATTGCCGTAGCCAGGCGCGTTTTGCTATGCAGCCTTTTTCCGTTGAACACATCGTGCCCTGCTCTCAGGGTGGCGAAACGACCTTGCACAATCTGGCTTTGGCTTGCCAGGGCTGCAACAATCACAAGTACACCAAGACCGAAGGATACGATCCCGTCACTGGTGACATGGTGCCGCTCTATCATCCAAGGCGACAGCGATGGCGCGATCACTTTGCCTGGAATGAAGACTTTACCCTCATTATCGGATTGACTCCCACGGGACGCGCCACAGTAGAGGCCCTGCAACTGAACAGAGAAGGTCTGGTCAACTTGCGACGGATACTCTATGCGTTGGGGGAGCATCCGCCATCAGAAAGAACCGAGGAATGATGAAACAACGGATCGAAGAACTGCTTGGTCTTATGACCATCGAAGAGAAGGTGTCCATGCTCGCTGGCTCGGCGATGTGGTACACCACGCCCGTGGAAAGGCTGGGCATCCCGGCCATCAAAGTGACCGACGGGCCCAACGGCGCGCGGGGCGGCGGGAGCTTTGCCGGGGGGCTGACGTCGGCCTGCTTCCCGGTGGGCGTCGCCCTGGCCGCCACCTGGAACACGGAGCTGGTGGAGCGGGTCGGGCAGGCGTTGGGCGAAGAGGCCAGGACCAAGGGGGCGCACATCCTGCTGGCCCCTACGGTCAACATCCACCGCTCCCCGCTGGCTGGCCGAAACTTCGAGTGCTACTCCGAAGACCCCTACCTGTCGGCCCGCATGGCCGTGGCATACGTCAGGGGGGTGCAAAGCCAGAACGTGGGCACGGCCATCAAGCACTACGTCTGCAACGACTCCGAGTTCGAGAGGAACACCATCAGTTCCGAGGTCGGCGAGCGTGCCCTGCGAGAGATCTACCTGCCGCCCTTCAAGGCGGCGGTTCAAGAGGCCCGCACCTGGTCGGTGATGGCCTCTTACAACAAGGTCAACGGCACCTACGCCAGCGAGAACCCCTACATCCTGACGGACATCTTGAGAAAAGAGTGGGGGTTCGAGGGTCTCGTCATGTCGGACTGGTTGGGCACCAGGAGCACCGCCGCTTCGGTGAACGCCGGCCTCGACCTGGAGATGCCAGGCCCACCCGTGTGGCGCGGCGAGAAGCTGCTCCGAGCCTTCCAGGCCGGGGAGGTGGACGAGGCGACCATTGACCAGAGCGTGCGCCGCCTGCTGGGCATCATCGTAAAGTCGGGGGCCTTTGAGGATGCGGCCGACCGCCCGGAGAGGGCCGTTGACAAGCCGGAGCATCGCGCCCTGGCCCGCCAGGCGGCAGCGGAAGGGATGGTGTTGCTCAAGAACGATAGGAACCTCCTGCCCCTGAGCACTGAACAGATCAAGTCCCTGGCCATCATCGGCCCCAATGCTAAGGTGGCGCGGATCATGGGCGGGGGGAGCTCCCACGTGAACCCCCACTATGCCGTCACCCCCTTCGATGGCATCCTCAACAGGGTAGGCGACGCCGTGAAGGTCGGCTTCGAGGTGGGGTGCACCAATCACAAGCTGCTCCCCTTGATCCCTCCGGCCTGGCTGACCCCCGCCGCCCCCCTGGCCCCCCAAAGTTGGGGGGAACGGGGGGGCCAGGCAGGCCAGGGCCTCGCCGTGGAGTTCTTCAACAACCCCGATCTCGCCGGCGAGCCCGTCAAGACCATGCTGACGGAGAGCACCGAATTGACCTGGTTTGGCGAGTTTGACCCTCAGGTCAACGCCGCTGCGTTCTCCGCCCGGCTGACCGGCCAGCTCACCGTGCCGCAATCCGGCCGCTACACCTTCGGCCTGAGCAGCGCCGGCCTGAGTCGTCTCTACGTTGATGGCCGGGAGGTCATTGACAACTGGACCGAGCAGCAGCCGGGTGAAAGCTTCACCGGCACCGCTTCGGCAGAGTTGACCTTTGAGATGGACCTGGCCGCCGGGCAGTCCTGCGAGGTGAGAGTGGAATACAGCAAGCAGACTGCCGTACCGTTCGCCAGCCTTCGCCTGGGCTGCCTGCTGCCCATCCCGCAGGACGCCATGGCCCGCGCCGCGGCCCTGGCCGCCGCGTCGGACGTGGCCCTGGTGTTCGTCGGCCTGAGCGACGAATGGGAGAGCGAGGGGTTCGACCGCCCGGACATGGAGATGGTGGGGGAACAGGTCGCGCTGATCGAGAAGGTTGCGGCGGCCAACGCCAACACCGTCGCGATCCTGAACACCGGCTCGCCAATCACCATGAGCTGGCTGGACAAAGTGGCCGCCGTGGTGCAGGCCTGGTATCCTGGCCAGGAATGTGGCAACGCCGTCGCCGACGTCCTGTTCGGCGACGTGAACCCCTGCGGCCGGCTGCCCCAGACCTTCCCCAGGCGGCTGGAAGATAATCCCGCCTATATCAATTACCCCGGCGAGAACGGCAGGGTGCACTATGGCGAGGGCATCTTCGTCGGCTATCGCTACTACGACAAGAAGAAGATCGAGCCCCTGTTCCCCTTTGGCTATGGCCTTTCCTACACCACCTTTGCCTACCGCAACCTGCGCCTCAGCGCCTCCGAGGTTGCTCCCTCCCCTGTGGAACGCCCCCCCTCTCCCCCCCTGGCAGGGGGGGCAGGGGGGGTAGGGGTTGATGCCGATGAGGGCCTGCAGGTCTCCGTGGACGTGCAGAACACCGGGCCGCGCGCGGGGCAGGAGGTGGTGCAGCTCTACGTCCGTGACCTGGAATCCAGCCTGATGCGTCCAGAAAAGGAGCTGAAGGCCTTTGCCAAGGTGTCCCTCCAGCCTGGCGAAACCAGGACTGTCACCTTGACCCTCGACCGCGAGTCGCTGGCCTGCTACGATGACCTGGCGCGTCAGTGGGTAGCCGAGGCCGGAGAATTCGAAGTCCTGGTTGGTAGCTCGTCGCGGGACATCCGCGCCTCGGCCCGGTTCACCCTCCAGGCCACCAGCCGATTTGGTGGCCCCGAAAAACTTGCCCTGAGCGCCGTCGAAGGGGCGGGCGTCCGTCTCGGGCTTGACAGCACCCTGCAGTTGCTGCTGGCCAACGAGGGGGCCAGGGCCATCCTGAGCAAGCACATTCCTGGCCTGTTGGACGCGCCGCAATTGAGCATGGCCATGGGGTTCACGCTGGAGCAGATAGCGGGCTTCGCGCCTACTGTATTCACCGCTGAAGTGATGCAGGCCATCGCCGACGACCTGGCCCAGCTTTCCCCCGTGGCCGCCTCTGACCTGCCAGAGCCACCCAAGCTCACCCTATGGCAACGCCTACTGGCCAAGCTGGCTTCCTGGCGTGCCCGGCGGGCTTCCCGGTGATGAGGGAGTCTACACTATGTCGGGAGAACCCGGTCTGAGAACGGAGGTGACAAGATGTCAATTACCATTACCAGTAGTTTTGCACTTTTTACATCTCGGCTTGAGGCATAACGCAACTTGTGGTAGACTCCAGGTGACTACACATTGTCTTGGAGGAAGCCATGCCCCAA